>OHAQ01001483.1_pt1 | contig 18322 bp, 3 predicted proteins | sample 1577111 | NCBI WGS metagenome assembly OHAQ01 (sample SAMEA3541549, study PRJEB24748) | human gut metagenome | biome: human gut; feature: human-associated habitat; material: faeces | place: China | collected 2012 | reverse complement strand
AAGTTATTAAATAATATTGCTTGGAAAGACAGAGTTGATATTGTTAATAATCTGTTACCTATTATTAATGAATTTGAGAAAACTATTAATGCTATATTGGTTCATAATGATGACCAATGTACTGGTTATAAACTTGTTAAATTTAATGATATTTGGTATAATGGTACAACTGGTGTTAATAAAGTAAATCTTTGGAGATTTAATAATGTTAATGATATACACAAACAAATACCTTTTATGATTACTGATTTAGTTGTAGATGAATCTGCACTAAAACGTAAAGCTAAATGGTATGACATTAATAAATTCATTTGTCAATATGTTTATTGTATAATGAAGTTTAATAATAGTGATAATAACAGACTTTGGGAACTTATTGATGTTAATCCTGAATGGATTCTTGATAATCGTAATAATCAAAGATAATTTGTAACAACTTGTGCGGCTCGGCCTTCGGCCTCGCTCCCCGGTGGGGCAGGAGGTTGCACGCCCACTTGTCGTGTTACTCAAACTTTTAATGGTATGTCTAATCGTAAAGTTAATCCTGATAGTCTTCGTCAAGTTACTCGTTATATTAATGAGTATTCTCAACACATTTGGGATAACGAATTGACTGGTGATAAAGAATTTGTTCGTGTTAAAGAAAATGATAAACTTAAAACTGTTCGTTCACGTTCAAAAGATGGTAAATATTATTATCCTTATCCCTCGTATGAAGGTGGTGATGATACTATTGGCCCCGGTTTTAAGTTAAATGATACTTCTGATTTTACTAAATCTGTTAAAGCAAAAGGTAAAGCAACAAGAAAACAAATTGATGCTGAATTGAATCGTCGTATGGCGAAAGCCTACAATGATGTTCGTGATATTTATTCTGAGAAATATGGTATTGATGATTTCAATACTTTACCTCAGCCTATTGTTAATCTTATGTCTAATCTTGCATATCGAGTAGGTCGAACTGGTTTTAGACAATATAAGAAATTGTTAAAAGGTGCTAATGAACGTAATACAGATAGTATTATTAAAGAATATACTACTGGTAATAAAAGAAGAGATAAATCTGAATTAGAAATATTTAAAACTAATAGTTCTAATGATTATGATATGATTAGAAATAAATTATTTTCTAATTTTAATACTGATGATAATCCTGATAACTATGTTGAAGATATGAGTAAAACTAATCGTAAAAAATATAATTTCGGTGGTATTCGTTCTACACATGACGCTACCGCTGATTATTTAGGAATGGCTCGTAATTCCGGTAATAGTTTTTTCGGTAATGGTATGATTGATTTATTATATCATGGCGGAAAGAATGATGATACTGGAATCCCAGTTAAGAACTATGTAGATAAGTTGATTACTAATGATAAACTTATCTATGCAAATATGCAGAACAAAATCAATAATGAAGTTTTAACTTCTCGTGGTATTACTGCTAAATTCGGTGGACTTGTTGGAACTCCTCGTAGGAAATTTTATTGGGGTGGAACAAGTATTAATGACCCCGGTAGTGTTCAATGGGGTACACGAGTTCAAACCAGTGATATTGACGAATCTAAATATAGTGCTGATGGCGAAGGTATCGTAGGTGGTAGCGCTTTAAGTGGAGCTGGAACTGGATTAGGAATTGGAGCTGCTGTTGGTGGAACCGCGGCGCTTGCTACTGGTGCAGCTGCTGGTTCTTGGCTTGGCCCTATCGGTGCTGGTATCGGCGCATTAATTGGTGGCATTGTTGGTCTGTTTACTGGACGTAAGAAAAAGCGTCAAGAAGAACGTCGTCGTCAAGAACTTTTAGCTGAACAAGCTGAAATGGAACGTCAGCAGACTTTGGGTAATATGCAAGATAAAGTTGAAAATGATGTTGCAACTATTCGACAAAGTAATCTTGGCAATTACTCCGAAGGTACAGGATTTTATGCTAAATTAGGTGGAATGGTTGGTCGTAGAAAGTTAAACACCGGCGGTCAAGTAGTTCCTAATTCATCTAATAGTGTTGTTGCTTATGGTCAAACTCATGAACAATATAATCCTGCTACTGGTGAAACTGGAATCATATATGGTGATTCGGAAATTGAAGGCGGCGGCGCTAAAAATGGTCGAATGTATGCTGGTGAAGTTGTTCGTGAAACTTCTGAAGGTGGTCAAGTATTCAGTGATACAATTAAAGTTCCCGGAACAAATCGTACTTTCGCTGATTACGCAAAGAAACTTACTGATATGAAAGGTAAAAAAGAAGCTCAAGTCATTCAACTTGCTGATGGAGTTACATTATCTTTATCTGCATTAGATAAGAGTAAAACTAACAAATTACAAACTGGAACAAATATTCGTAATATTGAAAAATTAGTTTATAAAATGAATAAAGCTCGTGGTGAATCTGAAGCTATTGATGCTAAAACAACAGATTTGTTTGAAGCTCAAGAACTTTATGCCACTGCTTTAGGACTTCGTGATGATGCTCCGATTATGCGTTGTGGTGGAATGATAAGAAAGAAAAGACCTTTTGGTGGATATGCTTCACCTTATAGTCTTACAGGAGTTTCAGCTCCTAAACTTACTACTTTACCTCCAATTCAAACTACTGCAAGTGCTGGCGGTGGTTCTGCATTTAAGTTCGGATTTAATGAATTTGGACTTGGTATGAATCTTGCAAGTTCACTGTTTGGAATTGTAGGTAACGCTCTTAATACTCGTGCTAATCGAAAGGCTATTGAATTTGAATCTACACTTCATGTTCCGAAAGGTAATAAAGTAGATGCTGTCCAATATAGTACAGATTATGATATTAGTGAGGAATTACAAGAACTTGGCACACAAGAACGTAGAGCTGCTCGATATATTACTGATAACACAAGTAATGTTCAAACTGCTCGAAATAGTGTAGCAAATCTTGCAATTAATGCTCAACTTGCTCGAAATAAATTGTATGGAGCTAAGAAAGATTATCAACGTCAAAGATATGATTTGAATAGGCAAGAACGAGTTAATGCTCGAAATGTTAATAGTCAAATTATGTATCAAGACGCTATTAATGAATATAACAAAGCTGTCGGCTTGAATCAACAGTTAATGGCAGTCAGAACGCAAGGATTACAAGGAATGTTACAAGGAGTTGAAGGTCTTGCCGGAGCAGTTAATAATTACGCAAGTGCCCGCTTATACGAGAAATTATGGCCTCGTGGAGTAACTAATCACATGAGAAGTGGTTTTGCTTGTGGTGGTCTTGCAAGACGTAAAAGAGCTTAATGTAGTGCGTGATATATCGGATTATTCTCTTATAGGATAGTCCGATATTCACGATTTTTTGTATATTTGTAATGATACAAATAGTGGTACAAACACGCGCGACAAGTGGGCGTGCAACCTCCTGCCCCACCGGGGAGCGGAGCCGCTGGGCGAAGCCCAGCAGGCGGAGCCATACAAGTTACAACTAATTTACAAACTAATCATTATAAAATTATGGCAGAAATTGCAATAGGTCGATACGATACTAATACATTAAAAACTCCACAATTACAAGATTATGGAAGTGTATATGCTGCTGTTGGAAATGCTTTGAATCAAAAGTATTACCAAAATCGTGAAGCTTATATTAATAGAATTGCTAATCCTTTAAGTCAAATTAAGGCAACTTCTCGTGGACAAAAAGTTCTTGATTCTGAAAGAGCTAAGATTGTTGAAGGTGCTAATGAATTTAAAGAACAAGATAATTGGTTTGCAGCAGATGATTATATTTATAAGCAAACTGAGAATATTCTGACCAATGAAGGTCTTAAAGCTGTTCAAGCTGATTATGCTTTGGAACAGCAGTATATGGAAGATTTGAAAAAGAGTGATTGGGATACTCAAAATCAAAATGCTTTCCTACTTCGTAGTCGTTTACAATCTTCTGATATTATTTATGATGCAGAAACTAATACTGTCGTAAGCAGTGGTTTTAATGGAGTTCAAATCGGTAAAAAGTTCGATGTAAATAAATATCAAAAAGACGTATTTGATATTCTTTCAAAAGCTAAAGCTGATAAAGTATCATTTGAAAATCTTGTTACTAATCCTGATATGATACGTCAGTATGGATTGGATGTTGCAACAGGTTTTGATGGTGAAAAGTTAGCAAGTCATTTTGTTAAAACAGGTAGTGAAAGAGAAGGTATTACAGAACAAGAGATTATGAGTTATGCTATGTCATTACTCAAATCTAATCCTGATTATACTAATTATCTTACTACTATTTGGCAGAATCAAGATGCTCTTACTCGATTTGTAAAAGATGATAGTTCTGCTGGTGGACATTTAAGAGATTATGAATTAGAAGATTATGCTCCTTTATTCGCTGGTAATCCTACAATGTTCGCTCTTAATGGTTTAGGTATTAACGTAAATGAACTTGGTGCTCCTACAAAAGACGGTAAGTTTACTGTTAATTCTAAATTACCTGCTGAAGTTAAAACTCTGTTAGATACTGTTAATAAAGAATATGGTGTTAATGTTCTCGATATATTACAGAATAAAGCTCAAGTTCCACCTGAACTTATTCAAGCTGGTTTACAGAATTATGTAGATAGAATGTTTGAAAGTTACGCTGCTGGTGTACTTGGTGCTACTGATGATATTGAGAATCTTGATAGAACCGCTTTTACACAAAGTGTTTTGTCTGGTCAATTTATTAACAATAATATTCAAAGCTTAGCTGGTGCTGCCGCAGGTTTATATTCTTATCAAGATATTAAGACTACGGTTGGTTTAATTGCTAATCCCGGTTATACAGCTTATGTTAAAGCTCGTGCAAAAGGTAAGCAACAAGAACTTGAAACTCTTCAACAATATGCTCCGTATCTTGATACATTAGGTGGTTTTGAAGTTACTGGTGATAGTGTTGCAGAAAACATTAATCGTCGTAATGAAATTACTGACCAAATGATTAAACTTTCAAATTCTATGAATCAGATATTTACATCTGATGAACTTGGAATTTTAGGTCTTAATCCGGGAGATGGTAATATTGTTAAAACACTTAATATTTCTACTGCTGAAAGATTAGTTGATTCAGCAGGTCTTGACGAAGAAACAGCAGCCAATCTTAAAGGTAAACTCTTACAAGTTCAAACTGCTCAACGTAATTATAATAATCTTCAAGCTAAACTTCGTTCTGACGAAATTCAACTTAATTCTGTATTTGATACTTGGAATAAACATCGAGATAAGATTGAAGGTGGTATAGGTTGGTATAGAGTTAATAACGAAGAAGCTAAGATTATTCTTGATAACAGACTCGATAGTTATGATAAATACGTTGATTATATAAATCAAAATTATAAAGAACTTTATAATCCTGAAACATATAGTAGTACTTGGGTACGAAAAGATGGTGTAACAACTGGAGCTAAATATCTCGGTGATATGCTGACAAAAGAAGAGTTTGAATCTACTTTGTCTAATGCAGCAGATAATGTTTCAAATCGTTATCGTAAAGCTATTGCTGATACACCTCTTGAATTTACAGCAACTCGTGAGATTATTGCTAATCCTTCAAGATTCCAACAAAATTACATGGCAGCTGCTATGGTAAATTGGAAAAAAGGTGCCGGTAATATTAGCGTTGTTCAAACTCCGTCTGGAGAAGGTATTGGTCTTACTGGAATGCAATTAGCTAAGTACATGAACTTTGATGCGTTCCCTACTTCGACAACTACTAATTCAAAAGGTACAAGTGTAACTCGTCAAAGTAATGCTACTAAAAATTCTAAACCTCTTTTAGGTAAAGAACTTGGTCTTGATTACGATATTTATAAGACTGAAGTTAGCCCGATTGCTAATGGAATTGCAGCTCGTGAAGGCCGTAATGAATATGCAATTACTCTTTTCGATGAAACTGGTGCTGCTCGTGGTAATATTATTTTCTCTGAACAAGTAGACCCGTCTACTATTGCTCGTCAAATTCTTGACAATTACCGTAACATTAAACCTTATGCTAAAATTGGTGGTGAAGGTTTACAACGTAGTGCTGGAATGATTGAATCTCAATACGCTTCGGGATTTATTGATTTCAATACTACTGGTGCTAATAATAGTCCTGCTGTTGCAAACATCGCAGACCTTCAAAGAACTGTTGATGATTTAGGTAAAGTTGAATATGATTTGAATATTCACGAACCTTTCTATAATAGTATTGACGGTAATAGTCGTAAAGTTGAGATTGGTAGAACAACACAAGGTTATTATATAAAAGATATTAGTGGATTGAAATATCCTGATGGTTCTGTTCATTACGGAGAATTTGGATATAACACAATTCCTAATAGTCTTTATACAATTAAAGGTATAACTCCTAATAATATTCAATATTATGAAACTATAAATGAAGCATTAGCTCCTATTGCAGAATATGTTTTAACTCAATATGGCGTTGTTCTTGATATGCAAGAAGCAGCTGAGGCTATTCAAATGAATAAAATAAATAATGCTAATATAGGATATTAAACTATGCCAAATCTAACAGATATTAAAATTCCTATTACAGGTTCGCAAGCTCTTACTCCTTCTGAAACACCAGTTCAGGGAGTAGGAGCTACTCCTGTTTTACCCGGTAGTATGCCGGAACCTGAACTTTCTCGTGGTAGAAAACAATCTTCGATTCGACCTTTTAATATTTCTGAATACGAAAACATATTAGGTCGAGGTCAAGTAAATCCTAATCTTGATTTAAGTGTTCTTAATGAAAATAGAGCACAAAATCAAAGTGGTTGGTATTTAACTAAAAATGCTATTGGTCAATTAGGAACTACTATTCTTGGTGGTACTATTACTGGTATTGGTAGTATTCTTAATTTTTTTCCTACTACATATCGTGCTATTAGTCAAATATGGGATGATAATGCCAAATATAAATGGGACAAAGCTATTAACGAAGGTCTTGGTTCTGAATGGCAGAGAATAGGTAAAGATATTGAAAATTGGGGTCGTAAAGCAATGCCTATTTATCAAACAGAACAAGCTCAAAAAGGTGGTTTTGCTGGTGGTATGGGTGATGCTACTTGGTGGGCAAGTATGTTTCCTACCGTAGGTTCTGCAGCCGCATCTATGCTTCCTGTTATTGGACAAATGCGAGCTTTACAAGCTGTTGGTAAATTAGGAACAATGATTAACGGTGTTGGTCGTTTAGGTTCTACATTGAATAAAGCAGGTCGTGCATTACAAAATCCTTATACTCAACAGATAATTGGTACTTTATACGGAGCACATCTTGATAGTATGGAAGAAATTGTTCGTGGTTATGATGAACAATATCAATATGCTCTCGATTTAGGTTTCAATGAAGATGATGCTCGTAAGTTTGCATCTGTTTATGCTTCTGAAAGTTACAATGATGCTTGGGCTTATGGAATATTATTTAATGCTATTGAACTTAATAGTATGCTTCGTGGTATTAAAGAAGCTCCGGTTAATAGTATTTCTATTGAAAAAGGTTTAAAAAGTAATATAAAAGGTCTTGCACAAAAAGGTAAGACTTTTGTTTTAGATAGTGAAACATCTAAACTTAATCGCAAACTTATTCCGAGTATTGGACTTCATAAAACAAAAGATTTCTTTTCTGTTGCTTTATCTGAAGGTCTTGAAGAAATGCGAGTTGATATGGCACTTAATGAAGGTGTCGTTGCCGCAAAGAAAGAACTTGGAATTGAAGATGAAACTGCTGATTTAACTCCGTTAGCTCGTATGGGAAGACTTGTTGAACAAGCTTCTTCATGGGATAGTTTTATTTGGGGTGCTATCGGTGGTGGTGTAATGTCTGCTGGACGTAGTGGTGTTACACGAATACTTAATGGTAAAGCTCAACAAGAAGCTGAAAATAAGCGAGCTACTAACATTATAAATGGTATTCAAGATACTGCCGCAGCTATTGCTGATTTTGACGGTGATATGAATATTAAAGTAACTGAAATACCAGTTTTAGATGAAGCTGGTAATCAAGTTATGAATAATGATGGTACTCCGAAAGTTAATAGAACTATTACTGACCCTGCTTCAAATTTACTTGTTGGTATTATGGGTAGAATTGGTTCTGCTAATGGATTCAATTATGCTGTTGAATATTTTGATGAATTAAGTAAATTATCAGATGCTCAACTTGAAGAAGTTTACGGTGCTAACAAACGACCTGTTGTAGATGCTCTTCGTAGAGAATTTACTATTATGCGAGATATTCATGCTCGTAATATGGGTTTAAGTTGGGGTAATCCTTTCGACAATGTTCTTAAAGTTCAGGCATCAACTGATGATTATTTACTTGACTATTATCGTCGTCAATTAGCTATCGTTGATACTGATATTCAAACTTTCGATATTGAAGCGTCTAATCTTCGTAAGCAACGAGATGAAGCCCTTAAAGCTATTGATAGTAAACTCCATAACTTAAATGTAGAAAAGACTGTTCTTGAACAAGAACGTGAAGAACTGCAAAAAGTTATTGAAGATTATAAAACTCAACTTGAAGATAAAACTCGTAATAAAGCGATTAGTACACTTAAAGGTAAACGTACTCGATTAGTAAATAAGATTAAAACTATTGAAGATACAATTAATGGTTTGCAATCTCAAATTGATGAGTTAAATACTTATATTGCTAATCAAGGTGCTATCAGTACAAAACAACCTAATCGTAAAGCCCGTAAACCATATCTTCTTGAAATTAAAAATAGTAAGAAATCTATTTTAAGTCTGCAACAACAAATTGCAAATGCTCGTCAGGCTATTGCAGAATTAGAAGTTGGTAAACTCCAATATGAGCAAGAACTTGCTATTCATAATGGAGAGATTGCTGATACTCGTAGGAAGATTGAATTATTTGAAAATGATTTAGCTGATTACGATACAAGACTTAATAGAATTAATAGTGATATTACAGAACAGAGTGAACGTGAAAATAACAATGTAGCTGAATATAATGAAGCTGCAAAACGTTTGCGTGAAACTCGCAATAACAATAATCAAACATATAAATCTCTTGAAGAGGCTCGAACTCAACTAAGTATGGCTGTAATGGCTCTCGAAGAAAATGTTAATAACCGAGATGAGATTATGGCTGAACGAAGTAAGTTACTTAAAGAAGTTTATGATAAACAAGAAGAGATTGAAAAAGCTAAAGATAAAGTAGAGGAAACTACTGAAATTACTAATCAAGAAGCAAGTAAAGAACCCGAAAATGTTACTACCGAGGTGCTAACAGACAGTAACGGGATTTCGTACTCTCTCGATGACAGCGAGGCCCCAAATACCGTCGATATTAAAAATAAGGTATATTCGGTAGGCTCAAAATTTAATGTCGCAGAATCGCCCAAAACCGTGCAAAGAATCGAGGTCGTAACCGACGACGAAACCGATTTTAGTGCTGTAATGGTTACTATAAAAGATGATGCGACTGGTAAGGAAGATACATATTCTGCAAAAGAACTTGCAGGTATGGATATTACTGAAATTCGAAGTGAAGTTCAAACTAAATTTGATGCTATTTATAAAACACTTTATAGTATTCAAGATAAACTTTCAGCAGATAAATTTGAGAATCATTATTTAGATACTATTATAAATTTGTATAAAGAATTATCTGATTCTAATAGTGATATTTATAAAGCATTATTATCTCCTATTGATAATACTGAACTTAATACGTTACGAACTAATATTATTGGTAATTTTATCGGTTGGATAAATGAATATCAACCTACTGAAATTAGTAATGAGAATTTAGAAAAAGCTAATCGTGTAAAACAGTTATTATCAGATAGTAATATTCGTATTGCAAACAATCTTAAATCTAATCTTTTCAAAGATTGGATTTGGAATCTTTATGGTGGTGATATAGTTGGTTATAGTGAAGAAGAAAACGCTAAAATGCGTGAAGCTATTGCTGACTATATTGCTAACGTTGCTAATGTTCTTAACAATAATTATACTATTACTGATGGTAAATTAACTCTTAAGAATATTAATGTAGACCATAATGTAATTCGAGCACAAATCGAAGGTCTTACTCAAATCAAATTTGAAAATCTTAATAGTAATTTTGATACTGTTAGATATTCAAATTTCTATCATAAGATAACTCTATTCAAAAATAGTATTATTAATGAAGTAGCTAAAAGTACAACTGAATTTTACAAAACTAATATCGCATATATTAATAGTGTGATGAATAGATTTATTAGTAAAATTCGTGCTATTAGACAAGATGAAGATAGTCCGTTACATGATGCTCTTGTAAATGATGATGGCTTTGGTAGTCAAACTTCTAAAATTATGGAATTTGCTACTGCCGTAAATAATTTAGCAAAAGAGTTTTTAGAATATGGTGCTGTTCCTAATCTTCCTGCTCGTACAAGACTTCATACATTAGCTCAATCAATTCAACCTTATTTGGTATCTGATGTTGATGCTTTGAATCTTACTGGTGTGGATGTTATTACTGCTGTTCGTCAAAGTAATGTTCTTGATTTATTAAGAAATGCTCGAATGGCTTATTCTATTCTTTCGAGATATTATAATTTTGAAAGTGGTACTGAATTAAACGATGATGTATCTATTCTTAATAGTCTTGATGTACTTGCTAACAGTGTTTCTGACTTTATAGATGATACTGAATCGAGAGATGAATTTAATACTAATGACTATCGTTATTACATTAGTGATTCAATGCGTAATGCTCTTGATGCTATTGAAAATACTATTGTAAAACTTGATGGTCGTCAGATATTTACTGATAATCACGTTTATACTTACGAAGATATTCTTGATTCTATATATCAGCAAACAGATGGTCGTAATGATGTTATCAAATATTATGAACCTATCTGGTATGCACTTAAATATTTTAAAAATGATGTAAATGTTAATACAATATATCAACAAATGAGTAAGAATGGTGTTCCACAAGAACAACTTGATGCTCTTAAACGTTTGTTTGATATTATTAATAAACGAATTGCTAATCCTATTCAAACAACAGACGGTGCTTATCTTGATAGTAACTTAAATCTTCGTGGTAAGTTTTTAAGTGATTTCTTCAAAACTCATATTCAACGTGAATTTGAAACTAATGGTTTCAAAGGTTTACGTCGTCTTACACCTGAAGTTTATAAGATTATCACAAGTCCTGAATATTATAATCCTAAAACTCGTGTTATTAAAAACAACATTACAGTTAATGGTGTTAAATTCAAGGCTACTGAATTATTTGATGCTTTAAGAACTTTACACGAAGGTCAGGAATTTGAAGTTACTTATAAAGATGGTAATGTCGATGTCAATTTAGATGTAAATGGTAAGAAACTATTAATTGAACGAATTGGTTTAGGTGATAGTGAAACTTATCATGGAATCCAATTAGGTAGAATTGATGAAAGTGGAGTTAATCAATATGATTCTGCTTTTGGTAATTCTTATGGAACATCTAAATTTGTAGATACTATTATCAGAAAAGCTGGTGGAAGTGATACAATATTTAACTTAACAAAAGAGTTTTATAAAGTATATACCGAAGCCTTAACTCGTGAACAACAAGATTCTGATTCAGTTGTTTCAAAACTGAAATCAATTATTAAAGAATTAGATAAATATGGTAATACATCAAAAACTGAACATTCTGAAATAATCAATGCTTTTATTGGAGCTATCCAATATAATACCGAAGTCGAAGGTGTTAGTCCTGAAGCGTTTGATATTGAAGCTCTTGATTTAAATAAGGTTTATTATCTTATTAGTCCTATGTTTTATAACGTAAGACTTAAAAATCTTAATGATTATGTTCGTTATGGACTTAGAATCAAGAACGCTTATCAGAATCTAAATACTAAACTTGGAAATGACTTTATTCAAAGTCAAAAACTTGTTACTGAAATTAAAGAAAAAGGTTCTGCAATTTTAGTATTAAAAGGTATTAATAAATCTCCTATTACATTTGCCGATTCAAGTGGTTATCGAGCTAATGTAAATGAAGAGATGCAACGTACTGTTACAGTTAATGGTAAACCTGCTGTTAATATTATTCAACGTCAGCCTAATGCTGATGGTTTAATGTTAGTTTCATCACTTACTACTGATACTGCATTTAATAATCCTATTGTTGAAGATAAAATTACTTCATCAGATAGGCATTTCCAAATGTATGCTGAAATTCAAGCTAATGCTGGTGAAAATGGAAAAAGTTATGTTCCGTTACATCGTGGTAATTTAACAAGTGATGTTGCAGATACACCGTTTAATGTAGCTGCTATGGAATTTGTTACTCAAACTATGAGTGATATTATTTCAGATGCTACGTTTACATCTCTTCCGACTGATGCTAAATCTGGTCTGTATACTCTTGTAGATGATACTAATAAGACTCGAACTAAAGCTCACAATGCTAATATTCGTAGTCGATTAGCTCCTTTGTCAGAAGCTATCATTACAAGTTATAATCGTGGAGTTCCGGGAGCTGAATGGTTTAACATTAGTTCTCTTTACGAAAATACAGACCCTGCTACTGGAAAAATTCGTTATATTAAACATTTAGATTTCCAAACAGTTGTTCGTAAAAAGAATATACTTGGAAATGGAATAAGTTATATCAATAGAATTAGTATTGAATATACTAAATCTGGTGATAAATTTACTCCTGTTAAACTTCGATTAAGTCGTAGAGTAATTCCAGTTAATAGAACTACTTCAAAAGTTCGTATTGCTAAGAGTCCTTTTACAGCACGAGAACTTGCTCAATTAAATGGTATTATTGAAAAGAGTAAATCTAACAAAGGAACTTACGCTGTAATTGATTTGCAAGCAAGAGGTATTACTGGTAAAGATTTAACTGATTTACTTAATCATAATCTATTCCGTAAACTATATGGTAATATGCAACGTAGTGTTACTACTGCATTGCAAGGCGACCATTATACTTACGGTGTTAAAACAGATGATGGTTACACAGCAGTTAAAGGTCAATATAAATCTAAAATACTTGATTGGGCTAAACAACAAGGTATCGTTGATAAATCTGTTTCTTCAACATTTGATTCGATGCAAGATTTTATTCTTGACACCGGCGCTTTAACAACAAGTGTTATTGGAATTAGAGATACTAATGGTAATGTTGTTACCAATTATACTATTGATTCTATTCAACCTGCAATGTTCTTTGAACTTAAATCTGAAAGTTCTGATAATCCTATTCGAGAATCAGAAGATATGACGAAAGAATTTGCTGTTAAAGCAATTACAACATTAAGTTCAATGACAAGTGATACTGAAACAAACTGGTATCAAAAACTTGTTAATATTACAGATGATAAAGTAGCAGGTCTTAGAGTATTAGGTGTTATACCTGATTTTGTATCTGAAGATGTTGCTAACAGAATCGCTGAATTATATGATAGAATTTATACTGATGGTAAAACTAATTTCAGTATTAAGAAACTATCGAGTAAACAAGATTTCATAATTGCTCAATATGATAAAGGTACTGAAACTATCGTTATCAATAGTAATAAACTTACTAAACGTGATTTTACTGCTACTGATTTAGGTGTTAATATTACTCATGAATCTCTTCATAAGTATTTTGAACAACAAGCTAATTCTAAAGAATTATACGATAAACTTGCTACATTAATTAGCGATATTAATGACACTGCATTTAAAGTTGATTCTAAAGAATTTAATGCTAAATATAAGAGCGATTTAACTGAACTTGAACTTGGTTATCTTCGTACATATCTTAAAATATTAAGTGAAACTCCTGCTGAAATAGTTACTTATGCTTTTACAAATAAACAGTTTGCTAATTTGGCAAATAGGATTATTGTAGAAGAAGCTCCGAAGATTAAGAAACATAAAAGTCTTTGGGATAAAATTATTGATGCAATTCTTTCTGTTATTGGTATAGATACAATTACAGATAATAGTTTACTTAATAATGTACGAAATATAGTAATTAATAGTTTGGATAGTGTAAATAGCCGACGCGCAAAAAGTCCGACCAGTGGGCGTGCAACCTCCTCTCCCACCGGGGAGCGGAGCGCTGGGCGAAGCCCAGCAGCGGAGCCAACCTCAGTTACAACTAATCAAACTAATGTTACAAACGATGCAACACATGATAATTTATCAGTTACAGAACCTATTAAAACGCCTGATGAAACTCTGACAGAAAATCAAAGAGTAGCTCAAGCTGAATTAGATTTTCTTGATGATGACAGCGAAATTACGTTTGATGACAATAATTCTGAAACACTTAATAGTATTGATGTTTCTGATATTGGCCCGAACATAGTGATACCCGGTGGGGGAGTGGGTTTGACGCCCACTGGTCAGGTTTTTTCAAATAGTTCTGAAAATGTTTTGAATAATCAGAAAAATGTTGTATCTTCAAACGGTGAATATGTAATCGAATTTATTGATAAATATATTGATGACAATAATAACAAAATTTGTTAGTTTATGAATGCACAATGTAGTCCTGAACCTTATCGTTTAACTGTTGATGGAAGACTTGAGAAATCTGGTCTTTATCATCAAATGAAGTCTTTTAAGACTAAGCCTATTGAAGATATTATTACATCTTTAATGGAAAAAGGTGTTTTACCTATTATTAAAGATTATAATAATATTCGAGGTTATGCTGAAGATAATGCTGATGTATCATTAGAGAATGCTTTTAAGCGTCGTATTCTTACAGCGTTTTTATATGCAGAAGCGGATGCCCGTACTCCTTATGGAGCTACGGGTTATCCCGTTTATACAAGTGGAGAACTTAAATTAGAATCTGTATTAGCTGCTCTTTCGACAGATGAAACTTATAGTGAAGATATTCGTAAAGATTTTGAATCTCTTGGTAACGCATTAGGTCTTGATATTAAACACGCTTTTAATCCGTCTATTGTAAATACTGCTACATTTGATGAGATGGATTATGCTTATATGGCTCGTGTTTTAACTGCTGCTTACTTTAAGTTAAAAGGTCTTACTGCGGAACAAAGACAAGCTCGTTTTGGAGCTAATTACCGAGATGTTTCTCGTAGTGGATTTAAAGCTTTAATTCTTGCTGAGTTTAATAAAGAACTTGAAGAGTATAAAGCTCGACCTAATTTTATTCCTACAAGATTCAACGATATTTTTGTAGCAAATGTACTTACTGATTTGAATAAAGGTAATAGTCAAATCTTTAATTATTTTCTTGATTATATTGATAAGAACTATGGTATTAATCGTAAGCGTGCTTATCAAAATAATCGGATTGTCGATGATGAAAGTACAGAAGAAGGACAACGTGATGTTATTGAAGATATTGAAATAATGTGGGATGATTTACAAAAAGAACGTATTGATAGAAAGAATACGTTAGCATCTCATGTTAAAGCTCAAATAGCTCTTCTTGTAGGTTCGAGTAATTTCAAAAATAGAACTGCTAATAAAGCATACATTCCTGCTCCTATTGATATTAATGTTTTATGGAATAAACTTATTGAGGCACATCTTTACGATATTCAACCTCAAGATGTATATAATAGATTGCAACAACTTGCAGCTATAAATGATGAGTTTACTCCTATTCTTGAAATATTCCAACGAGTATTTGAAGATGATGGTTCTGCTGCTTCTGATTATGATAATTCTTTTGTAAATGCTTATATTTCTGGAATTAAACTTGCTGTTATTCCTGTAAATATTATGGCATTAGAAGGTGGTAATAATGCTACGATTTATCAGAATAATCGAGAATCATTTGGTGTTAAAACATATATTGATAGATTTGAAAGTATTTTAAGTACAAATATTGAATTTGGATTATATAATAATCTGAATGATGTACTTTATACTAATCCTAAATCTAAACGTATTTTTGAACCTATTTCAAGACGTAGTAAGATTGATAAAGCAGCTCTGTTAGATAAACAGATGTCTGTAATTAATTACTTAGGATTAGCAATTACTCGTGATGCTCTTACTCAATATTATAATGCAAATGATAATGCAAATGAAGTATATTCAAGAGTTAATTCTCTTCTTGAAAATGTAGTTAATGATACTAAACATCGGGTTAATACATATCGTGGCAAAGAAATTCCTGCACATAATATTAATGGATATTTATATTCATTAGCACAAATTGCTACTTATGATTTTAACAGTTTTACGAATATGAGTTATCTTGATGTTCAAGGTAAACTCAATTATTCACCTCAGTATGATAGTATGCTTACAAAGTTCCTTCGTGGATTTATTACTCGTACTGGTGTAAATACTGAATATATCAAGCATATATTTAAGGATTATCTTAATGATCCAACTTTAACTGCTCCGGGTGCAGAAGATAATATTCTTATTTATGATGAAAAGACTGGTCTTGGTATATTCACTAAAAATAGTATTGGTGAATACGAAGTAAATCCTGCATTTATTTCTGATGTTGAACGTCGTTATCAATTTGCATTATCTGCATTTAATGGTGTTAAGATTGGAAACAAAGGTCTGAAATATCGTGAAGTACAAGGTGCTCTTTATACATATACCGAAGTTATTCTTAATATGCTTGGTCAATATGTATTTTTAACATCTGATAGTCCTCGTAGTTATATGATGACTACAAAACGACTTGAAGTCGATGATTTATTTATTAAAGATTCTTCTAAACCTCGTACTTCAATTCACGTTAAGACTTTTGGTTCTAATTATACACCTGCCGCTGTTGCAGCACATCCTAAATCGGTATTTATTTTCTCAGGTAATACTAAAAGTCGTGCGATAGGTGCTCCAGCAACATCTGGACAAGAATCTATTCGAGGTCTTAAAAATACTATCGAAATTGATGGTTTTAAGGGTGAGAATATTACTCCGAATAAACCTACGACAACAGATTATTTTACTGATGCAGATTATGATGCCTATGTAAAAGATTTTGAAAGTCGAGTAGTTCCTTTTATTAATGATGCTATTTCTCGTGGATTAAATATTTATCTGCCAATGAATGGTATTAGTAGTAGATTAGCTACTCATGCTCCTCGTATATATTCTTATGTAACTGAATATTTAGATAATCTTGTTGCACGAAATAAGTTTGTTCGTATAACAGATAATCCGATAAATGAAGAATCCAATGTTTTTCATTCTATCGAAAAGATTGTAAATAGTGATATCTTTAAGTTTAATACTTTTGGGCAAATTATATTTCAATTAAGAGATAATAGTGATGAGAATCTTGCTCAAATGAAAACTCGTCATAATCGAAAGTATTGGAATGGTAGAGCTATTTATGATGCAAAAGGTATTCCGACTGGTAAGGCGTTTCAGTTCTTGAATATTACTTATATTGAGAATGGTAAGAATATCACATTACCTGCTCATATTGCAAAGATAAATAATGTAGATGTTACAGAAGTTTATCGTAATATGATTGCACAAGTTCGCAATGAACCTTACGATGAAAATCTTGTTGCTAATACTGGTAATATTCGTGATTTCGTAACTGCTTACATTCGTTGGAATGCTACAACTGGTGTTGATAGTTTTGAAAATATTGCTAAAAGTATTTACGATACTAATATCAAAACTGATACAAGTGTCGTTACTACTTTCGATAGTTATTTAGCAGATTTAGTTCAAGAAGTATATAATCAGAAAGCTAATGATTGGATTAAACGTCGCAAAGCTGATGGTAAAGAATATACTTTTGATACTATCCCTACATTAAAGAAAGAAAGTTTGTTAAATAGCGCTCGTCAGCACGTTCTTGCTACTTATGATATTATGGATAATGATGGTGTTCGATTAAGTTTACTTAAAGTATTACTTAATCATACTATCTATAATCATAGTATGAACGCTATATTTAATGGTGATATTGAAGAATATAAAGATACAGTAGACCTCAATAAACGTGTAGCACAAGTTATTAAGAATGGTCTTAATTCCATTGATTCAATTCATAATAATACTCCTCGTAAGGTTGTTGTTATGGAAGATATGAATTTCAATAGCAATATTCTTGATAAAATGGGTATTCAAAATGAAGCTATTTTGGATGCTTATCGTGCTACTGCTACTATTAATGACTCTCAGTCTATTATGACTGATGTAGGTCTTATTAAACTTTTGAAAGCTACTGGTCGTTGGAATCCGAGCGAACCTTTGTATCAATATATTACTGATTTACAAGACCCAACTAAAACATTTAATCCTACATCTTATGCTAAGGTTGTAGAACAAGTTAAATTATTTGGTACAACTCGTCGTCGCCGTGGTGATTTTTATCATGCTCCGGCTGTAACTGGTAATGAAGTTGATA
>OHAQ01001478.1_pt1 | contig 18352 bp, 19 predicted proteins | sample 1577111 | NCBI WGS metagenome assembly OHAQ01 (sample SAMEA3541549, study PRJEB24748) | human gut metagenome | biome: human gut; feature: human-associated habitat; material: faeces | place: China | collected 2012 | reverse complement strand
GTTCACAAAGGACGCTCTTCGCACGTCTGGAACGTGGATGTCTTTACTTCAACCATGCTACGGATAAGCGGGAAGTGAATTTGCAGGGAGAAGCATTCTTTGATGTAGCGAAGAATCACGAACAAACCTTTCTGATTGAGACAGGGAAGGTACGGATAGAGGTGCTGGGTACGGCTTTCAATGTACGCAGTCATGAGGATGATTCTTTCCGGCTATCCGTGCAGCGGGGCAGGGTGAAGGTCTCGTTGAAGCAAGGGGGACAGAGTGTGCTGGTAAGTGCCGGGGAAACCGTAACCTTACAGGCTCGACAATTGCAATTGAGTGAAACAGAAGATTCCGATGAGTTCAGACAGTATACAAAGAATATACGCTTCAAAGATGAATGTCTGGAAGATATTTTGCGGGTGGTGAATGCTGAAGCTCCTACTTTGCAGATACAGGTAGCATCGTCGGTCTTGAATAAACGGAAGCTGACTATTGAATTTGAAAACAACTCCCCCGAAACAGTGGCAGAACTCATTTGCTGGGCGTTGAGTCTGAAATATTCACGCGAAGGTGATAAACTGATTTTATCCGAATGATAACTTAATAATATAAATCATGAAACTTCATCGTTTCTTCATTCTCCTTTTAGGGCTACTCTTCATAACCTGTGGTATGAGAGCAGATGGGGGAGATGTGTTGGAACGTATGATCCGACTGCCTGGAATGAAAGGAACCGTATACTCCTTGTTAGGTAAAGTTTCGGAGCAATCCGGTTACCTTTTCGTTTACGACAGCAAGGTAGTGAATAATGATATTGAGGTAAAGACAAAAAGGAAAAACTGCACGGTCCGGCAGGCTATTTATGAAATTATAGGCGATAGGTCATTAGAACTTAAAGTGATAGGGCATCACATCCTAATTCTGCCTCCTGCGGAGAGGATTGTGGGGAAAAAAACTGCTTCGGAAGAACTACTTCCACTACCGGCTTATTTCACCATAACCGGAACTTTACGTGATAAAGAAACGGGGGATCCCGTTGTAAATGCATCGGTCATTCTTCAAGGCACTTCAATAGGTAATATTACAAATAAGAATGGGGAGTTCAGGCTACATCTGCCTGACTCCCTGAAAAGTGGCAATCTTTCTTTTTCCCATTTAGGGTATGTTGCACAACATATTGAAGCAGCTACGCTGATTGGACGGGATAATGTACTGAGCCTGGAACCCAAAATAGTTCCTTTACAAGAAGTGCTGATCCGGTTGGTAGAACCCAGGAAGTTATTGCGGGAAATGGTGGAGCGACGCAAAGAAAACTATTCGTCAGCTCCCGTTTATCTGACTACCTTCTATCGGGAAGGCGTCCAGCTGAAGAACAAATTCCAAAGTCTGACAGAAGCTGTATTCAAAGTTTATAAATCTCCTCTGCAAGAGATTAATACATCCGATCAGGTAAAACTATTAAAGATGAGCCGGATTGATAATCGGGAGAGAACAGATAGCTTGGTAGCTAAGATTAGAGCCGGCATACAGGCTTGCCTGCAACTGGATTTTATTAAGGACCTGCCGGATTTCCTGTCGGTGGATGCAGAAGATAATCCATATGTATATACTTCGGGTGACATTACATTTATTGACGACCGATGCGTCAATGTGGTTTATTTTGAGCAGAAGCGGGAAATCAAGGCACCTCTTTATTGTGGAGCATTGTATATTGATTCGGAGAATGGAGCCTTGGTACAGGCTCGCATAGAGATGCAACCCAAGTACATCAAAGATGCTACGCGGATTTTTGTTGTCCGGCAGGCGCAGAAGGTGAACCTGACTACACAAAAGGTGGTATATACCATTTCGTATAAACCGTGGAATGGTACTTACTACATCCATCATATTCGTGGTGACTTATATTTCAAGATGAAGAGGAAACGTGTTCTTTTTAGTAACCCGACTTTGCATACTTGGTTTGAAATGGTGACTTGCTTGGTGGATAAAGAGAATGTGACCCGCTTTCCTCGTGCTGAGAGACTGCCTACACGTACTGTACTTGCAGATGAAGAATTCAGGTATGACGAACATTTCTGGGAAGATTTCAATATCATTCCACTGGAAGAAGAACTCAGTAAAATAATAGAGAAGGTTGCGTTAAAGATAGAAAAAACAGGTGCTGAGGAGGAATAGAATAAGCCGGATAATTGTAATTTTGCAGCCGGAATCAATAAGTATTAGTAGAAAGATGGAATTACCTAAAGACCCGATGATGCTTTTCAGCTTCATCAATATGAAATTGCGTGACTGTTATTCTTCATTGGATGAACTTTGCGATGATATGAATGTAAATAAGGAGATGATTGTAGGAAAATTGCAGTCTGCCGGATTTGAATATAGTGCCGAGCATAATAAGTTCTGGTAAATTTATAGCCATTATTTCTTTTTCCGGTGTTCCTTTTTCAGATAGAAATTGAAGCCGGCATATATTTGCAACGTGCCGAATCCGTTGTTTAAGGAGAAGTTATCCCGATAATAGTCGTATGTCCTGCCTAGGAAAGAAGCACCTGCAAAGTACTTACTATTATTGTATACCACACCTGCCCGCAATATGAAATCAATATTGAAGTTCTTGTACCAGTCGTTTCCTTCTTCCGCATCCTTTTCTATACGTGACGTTTTGTAGGCGATTGCCGGGCAGAGCGACAGGCAAGCCAGGCAGTTGCGCGCAAATACCCAGTTGTAGGCGTATCCAAAGTTGAGACTGATATTGGTGTATTTGATGTGCCTGACTTTCATTCCGGGATTCATTGTTTCCTGAATAAGCTCAGGTAATTTAGTATAATCGAATTTTAGATTGTGGGTGGACACGGAAAGACCGGCTATCAGTGAACCCGCATTTCGTCGTTGGTTGGTAGATTGACTGAAGGCTGCCGGATATGAGAAGTGTCGGTTGTTGAAGATATAATATAAGTTGAATCCCTTCATATTTACTTTCAGTCCATTGAAGTCTTCTGAATAGTTGGAAGGAATGCGGTCGGAAAAGCCCGTAACTTGGTGTATCTTGTAATCGTTACCCGTACGCCGATAGAAAAGATCCACTCCAAATTTCGAACTGTAGAGACTTAGGTCGAATTCTGTTCCCCTGTTTTTCCCACTTTTTTTTCCAAGGAGGCCATCTGTATCGACAGACCATCCTAAAAATATCCAGCGCCAACCGAAGTAAGCTCCTATTTTGTTGCGAGGGTTGGGGGTGAACCGGAGTCGTTGAGGTTCGGGAACAGCGGTACCTACGGAGTAATACTCGTAATTGGTGAAATGGTCGAGCATTAAGGCATAGTTGTAGCGATTAGGGCTTATATAAGTTGTATCGAAATCATTGAAATTAAGGAACTTTTTCATTGCTTTAATAAAAGTCCCCTGATGCTTCCCGGTGGTAAGACTATCGTGTACAGTGAAATAAGCCTCTTCGTTTTGGGCAAACAAAAAGAACGGTAATAATATCCACAGACAGAAGATGAGCCTCTTCAACATCAATCCTGCTTTTTAAAATTAATAATCCAATTTTCTATGCTATAAACAAAGCAAAAGAAGGAAGTACACTAGTTCTATTTGCGAATTTAACAGTTTTTTGGCATATATCCAATAATTTGGCGGGATTGTTTTGTTCTTTCCCGTTATGAGGTAAATGATAATTCATTGCATATTTCATCGGTTAGTAATTATACTTACAAAAAGCGAGTAGATGTCTTCCTTTCCCGCAGTTCTTCCTCCCACTCGTTGAGTGAACCTGATTCATTCAGTGACTGAATGCCTTTCAGTCACTGACTCATTGTACCCCATTCAGAAGGTATCAGGAAGGGGGTAGGGAAGGTGACAAGACAGGAAAGAAAAAAAAGATGAAAATTGTACACAAAAAACGTATCTTGATTCATTTTTGTAGGGATATGAATTGATACTCCTTCTTATTTCTTCCTAATATATTCCTGCCACAAATGTCGGATAGCCGCCACCGGATGATAGAGCAACATTCTCGGTCCTGCCCATCTCATCACTACTCTCATCCGTTCCCTCATTTCCGGCTTATAGCAATGCACGGTACAAATCCGACAAGTTGATTTCCCGTCTCCGAACGGACAACGTGAAAGCCGTGTCTGCGCATACTCCAACAATTCCCTGCATTGCGGGCACAGTGTTCCGTTCCCCTCTTTCTTCCGGCAGTAGAGGCGAATCATCTGTTCTACGGTTTGCTTTTCCTTTTCGATGCGGGACATACTATCTTTTACGGGCTAATTGAACGATGCTTGTGATAAACTCCGTTTTACTTTCTGTATAAGCATCCCTGTCATGTTCATATCTCTTTTTCAACTCCACCTTTAATTCTCCGTATTTGCGAGCAACTTCCGGATGAAGTTGAAGATAATGGCAGAATATGGGTTCATCCCAATCGCCGGCATATCGCACATGCAGGTGGTAAGCCTGACCTTTGAAGCCCTGAGGGGTATATCCTTTCATAAACATCATGTGCGGTGCCGGCTTACCGGGCTGATATGTATAGATATATCCTATGCTTTCAATCTTTCTGATAAAGGCTTCGGTGTCGGTATCTTCTTTTATCTCTAATAATATGTCTATGGTAGGTTTGGCTATCAATCCTTTTACGGCTGTGCTCCCTATGTGTCGGATGCGAAATATGCTTTCCCCGACAAAGGTTCGGAGTTGTTCTTCTTCCTGTATATACAAGTCTTTCCAATTCTCCTGATGTTCCGTCAGGAGAATTGGAAAGAGAGTCCATAATTCTTCATCAGACATATCATTCAGTTCTTTCATAACAGATATGGTTGATTAAGAAGGATATTCCTGTTGGCAATTAATTCTGCCAGCGTTTTAGCTTCGGAAACTCTTGCTTCATCATGGCAATTGCCTCTTCTTTAGTCACTTTCTGTTCCGAGTCTTTGTTGAATTCCTCAACAAACTGAGCACAGTGTTCTATCATTTCGTCCATGGTGCAGTCCTGAGTGAACTTTCCATTCTGATAACAGTAAGTACAGTAGTCTGCGCTGAGGCTACCGTCAGCATTTGTTCCGCAAACTTCATTGGATGTCAGCGGCATTCCGCAACTCTGGCAAAATTTCATTTCCATAATTGTTCTTGATTTTAGAGTTTTATAAATATGTATTCTTATTTCAATTGCAGCAATTTCTTTAGCAATCCTTCATTCAGCAGATGTACAGTCTCGAACTTCCCGTTATAGAATACCGCCCAATTATTGAAGATGCAAGGCAGTTGCTTGGCTTTCTCCAGCGTGTCGACTTCTATCAACTGCAAAGGCACCTGATTATTCTCACAATAATTATAGATTTGCTCGATGCAGTTGGGAATGTAAGGACATTGCACGCCGTAATATATAGTCAGCTCTTTATTTTCAATAGTCTGTTTCCTTGCATCCGCCGTAAATTGCGGTTGGCTGCCGTCAAGGGAAAGAGCTAATAACTCGTATTCGTCATTAATGCTATCCACTACCTTGAAGCCATATTTCAGCATAAATTTCTTGTCGGACAAGAAAGGCTTCTTCTTTTTGGAAGACAGCACACAGATACCCGATTTCCCTTGTGCCTTGGCATCGTCAATGCACGATTGCAACAAAGCTTCTCCATATCCTTTTCCCTTGTAGCTGCCTGCCACCCACAGGCAGTAGATATACAGATAGTTATCTCCCGTCACAGGCACCCACGCCTTTTCCAGCGGGGCATACTCGATAAATACCTTGCCTTGTGCATCCAGTTTGCGGAAGACGTGCCCTTCTTTTACGCGTTCGGACAACCAGTTCCGCTTATCATTTACACCTGTTTGGTGCTTCTTATCAGAAATGGCGCAACATAAATGTTCGCTCATGACATTATCCGGATTCAATGTGATAAATTCCATATTATTTCTTTTGTATTGGTATATAGATTTTTGTTATCTGTTTTGCCGGATTGTCCGACCACGTTACATATTCTTCAAAAGAGAGTGCATTGCGCAATCTTCCTTTTTCTTTGGAATAAATATAAGTATAGGCACGAAGCAAACCTGAATAGCTTCCCTTGTAAGTATAGACTGCATATTTTCCACTCTCTATCGTCAATGTTCCGATGGCACCCGATGGTTTTATTCTTTGCGCAACGGAGGCGCAGGCATAGAAACGGCATTGCTTTTTCTTTGTAATAGTCGGATCATCGAAGCTGATGCCAAACCAGCGGGTGGCTTTGGATTGTAGCTTGTTTTCCTTCAGAAATCCGCAAAGTTTTCCCCAACCGAGCTCGTAACTCTCTTTTTCTCCATACGGACCGATAATACGGATATAGGCTATGTACATTGGGGAAATGAGTAGGACTTCCGGTTCGTCCAATCCGATAAAAGCAATATCCTCTATCGGAGTTGTTTCAGGAGTGTTAAAGGTCAATGTATTGCCGAAAGCCACCGGAGAAACGCCAAAATATCGTTTGAATGCTTTTGAGAAAGATTGTGCCGTGTCATATCCCATCTTTTCGGAGAGTTCCTGCAAGGATAAATCTCGCGTTTGCAGATACATCACAGCCCTTTCCATTCTTTGGCGGGTGATGTATGCCGAAAGTGTTTCTTGCAGATGGGATTTGAAAAGCCGATGGAAGTGATATACGGACATGTGCATTTCCGCCGCCAGCATTTCTAAAGTCAATGCTTTGTGCAGATGGGTATGAATATAATCAATGACTTGATTTATTAATTCCTGATGTCCGTATGTGGTTTCTTCCTTCATTTGCTATGTTTTGATGCAAAGGTAGGGGAAACCTTTGGAAGAAGAATTATCCATTCTTGCTAATTTTTAAATAAACCATGTCCCGCAATTGTTTTCCGTCCTCATACATGGGATGGTCGTAGTTCTTGATGAAGAAATCGGGTATCCGGTGGGAGTAGGTGAAGCCGCACCGTTCATAAAACGGTATGGTATAAGTACTGTCTCCTGTGCCCACTAACATCGTCTGATAGCGGTCTTTGTAGTGCTCCAGCAGAAACTTTATCAACTGTGTTCCATATCCTTTGCGCTGATAGTGCGGATAGGTTGCAATGTTCTTTATTTCATAGGTTCCGTTTCCTTCATCGGTGATTACGCAGGCGGCTTTTAAGTCTCCGTCGTAGAGGGCAAACATTTCTCCGCGTTCCAGATAAAGGTCAATCATAGATTCCTGCTCGTCTGCGAGAAGCAGGAGTTCGAGGAATTCTTTCTTGTTCTTTAAGATAGGTACGATATTAATCATATAGTATTGACTGAATTGTTTTCAAATTCCCCAAAGATAGGTATTTGAAACGGGACAGGCAAATACCTCCTCTCTTTTCTTGTCAAATAAATGAAGCGAACCGGTAGTTGCGGGTTGCGTCCTGTAGTGAACCTGATTCAGTCGTATACTGAATGCCATTCAGTCGTATAGTGAACCCTATTCAGTCGTATACTGATTATCCCCCCTTTCATAAGATGTTCAGGGCCGTTTTCAACGTGAAGTGGCATAACAGTATAAAATGCAGTCAATAACCGGTTCACATGAATCAGATTTTTTTCTTATTGAACAACAATTTTCTTGCGTTAATTGGCTGCCAATCGATAAATTTCTGTAGTTTTGTAACTTCTGAATTCAAAATTGATACTAACACACAACAAATATGAAATATAGAACTTGCCTGACAACACTTCTATACAGCTTCCTTTTAGGACTCATCCTGCCCGCTTCGGCACAAAATTCTCTTCAACACCAGAAAGACTCTTTACGTCATGCCCTCGAACATGCGGAAGGCATTGATAAGTTGCAGACTTACAACAAACTGTACTACATCTATATGGCAGAAGCCGGCGATGACCAGAAGATGGATACGCTGATGACGCTGTTTGAGCAGGCGGAAGCCGAAGCCATCAGGCAAGGCAACACACAAATGCAGGGAATGGTGTACGGCAATAGGATTATCTCCTATATAAACAGGAGCGAGCACGACAAAGTCATAGAAAAGGCGCCCGCCTATCTCGACTTTTATATCCGGCACGACTTGTGGAAATTCTATTATCAGATACACATGCAGCTTATCACCGCCTACAACCTGAAAGGAGACTATGAACTGGCGGCCGCCGAAGCCGGGAAAATGTATACCCGTGCCCGGGAGCGCAAGGACAAGGCAGGAATGGCAACCGCACTCTATGCCACCGGCATCATCTATAACCTGCAGAAGAGGCCGAAAGAGGAAGAAGACTGCTTCCGGGAGAGCATCAGCCTGTTGTGGGAAGTTTCCGGTTACGATAATATCCTGACGCAATCCTATGCCTTCCTGTGCGTGTCGCTTCGTGCACAGGCACGCTATGACGAGCTGCTGCAACTGGTGCCCGAATATGAAAAAGCCATCGCCCGCTTCGAGAAAGCCACCGGCAGGGTGCAGCCCGAAGCTCGGGGAAATCTTTATGTGGCACTGATGAACACCTATATAGATATTAAAGAATATGACAAGGCGGGCATATACCTCTCCAAACTTGAAGGTAGCGTCAACAACAGCATGTCGAAATTCGAACTGCTGCGGGCAAAGGCGCTGATATTGCAGTCGCGGGGAGATTACCGCACGGCACTTGCCGTTATCGACAGTGCCGTAATACAGGTTCAGGAATCGGCTTTCAACCTCAATGCCGTGCGTAAGATAAAGATGGAGATACTGGCACGGGCGGGGCGCAATGATGAAGCGTTCAGTCTGCTGGACGAAATCATTGCGGCGAACGACAGTATAAATAATGTGGAAGTCAACGCCCGCTTTGACGAACTGCGCACCCAGTATGAGGTGGAAAAGCACATTGCCGAGAAAGAGCGTAATTTCCATTATTTCTTGTTTGCCCTTGGCATTTGCCTGGTTTTGGTGTTGCTCCTGGCAGGCGTCTTCTACTATAACCGGATTATTTCTACCAAGAACCGCAAGCTGTACGAGCGAATCAAGGAACAGGACAGGCTGGCGGAAGAACTCTCCAGAATGGCACAAACCTGCGAAAGTACCGCATCGTCGGAAGTCCTGCCGCAGACATCCGATACTGCCGCCACCGTTGAGCAGCACCGGCTGGTTGCCCGTTTGCGCGAGTATCTGCTCTCCGGTGATAACCTTTCTAATGCCGAGATGAACCGTGACGAGATTATCTCCGCGCTCGGCACCAATAAAAACCTGCTGACCGACGCCGTCAGAGCCGTGACGGGGAACTCTCCCATGGAGTATATGCGCATGCTGAAACTGGACGAGGCACGCAAGATGCTCGACCATCATCCCGAACTTACGATTGAGGCGATAGCTTTCAGTTGCGGCTTCAATATCCCGAGCACCTTCTACCGTCTGTTCCGAAAACAGTACGGCATCAGTCCGGCGGAATACAGGAAACAGGCAAATAAATTATAAACATCTACTTACCAATCCCCAAAAATCAAAAGCACGGTCCATCCGTGCTTTTTTTGTGTCCACATGCTCCAGAAGTATCTGAGGAGGGTGTGTTGCAATATAATTGGGACAAAATGCAATAAAGTCGGGACAAAATGCAATAGTGTTTCATCCGTAAATCGCTTCTTTTGCAGCATGATTTCTAAAGAACAAGAGCGATGAACGAATACATGTACCTTCTTATTGTGGCATTCATTTTTTGTATGGTGATAGCCATTTTTTGCCTCTTCCTGTATTGCCGGAAGATTGAGCGGAAGTGCAACCATTGCATTGCGAAAAGCCTTCGCGAACTGGACCGTATGTTTAAAGAACTGGAACGTATGCAGGTGGAAAGGGAAACTATCGAAAAGATACTTAAAATAAGGATAAACCTATGAAACACTTACAAAGACATCTACTGGTTCTGCTCCTAGCGCTGCTGCCGGGAGTGGCAAGTTTCGCCGGAGAAGCGGCGGACAGTCTCTACATCTTTCGCTTTGTGCAAGGAAAAGATGCGTTCTACGCCCCCTGGCGGGACAACAGTGCGCAGCTCGAAGCACTCCTGACCCTGCTACGTGCACACCGGGAGGCCATTCTTTCGGGCAGCATCCCGGTGCGCGTGGATGGATATTGCACCGGACAGGCCCCGGACGAAGAGAACCGGCGCATGGCTGCCGTGCGCAGCAACCGGGTGAAGTCGGAACTTATCGGACGGGCAGGAGTGACGGAAGCCTGCTTCGTGACCGCCAACCATGCCGTGGAGTACGCAGAAGGAGTGCGGAATGTAGTGACCGTGACGCTGTGCATCCCCGCCGATATCAACGAAACGAAAGAAGATTTACCCGACGCGGCTGACACGGATTTAAAGATTGTTCAGCAGGAGCAGAGGGCTGTTCAGCAGGAGCAGAAGGCTGTGCAGCAGGAACAGAAAGCTATTCAGCAAGCCCAGAAGCCTGCCCGGCAAGCGAAGAGCGAAGCGGCAACCCCGGAACAGCCAACACCCACCCGTCGGAAAGAACAATCCCTTTCCCTCCGCACCAACCTCTTGTATGACGCCTTCCTGCTGCCTACCCTTGGCGTGGAATGGCGCATCAGCCACAGCATCGGTCTCAAGCTCGACGGCAGCTTCTCCTGGTGGGGCGGCAATCACGGCAAAGTGCAGAAAGTGTGGCTCGTCAATCCCGAAGTGCGGTGGTATCTGCTGCGCGACAGACGCTTCTACGCAGGCGTCTCCGGCAGCTACGGCGAGTACAACATATATAAGTATCTGCCCGGCAAACTGCTGAAAGGCGACACCGGCTATCAGGGCAAACTATGGAATGCGGGCGTGACGCTGGGTTACCAATTATCCCTCTCCCGCAGTTTCTCCCTCGACTTCAACCTCGGCCTGGGCTATACCCGTTCCGCCTACGACAGCTTCGGCATGACCGACGGCGTGCGCATCCATAAGCAGCAAGGCGGAACAAAGAACTTCTGGGGCCCCACACAAGCAGGCATCAGCCTCGTGTGGACTATCGGAAACAACAAGTAAAACCATCTAAAACCAACGCATATGAAAAGGAACATCAGACAATGTCTTATCGTAGCAGCCACAGCGCTATCCCTTGCCGCCTGCGACGTGAAAGACCCCATCTACAACACCCCGCACCCGGAGCAAGGGGCAATTACCCTCGTTACCGACTGGAGCGGCATCGGCGAGGGACTGACCGCACCCGCAAGCTATACGGTAGAAGTCGGCGGCTACTCCGCCATCCTCACCGGCACCACCAACCTGCTCGAACCTCTTTTTGAACCGGGCAGCTACCACCTGCATATCTACAACACGCCGCAGCACATCACCGTTTCCGGCATCACCGCCACCGTCGCCGGGGCTTCGGGCAATGTGGACGGTGCGGGCCCCTTCGTGCAGGAGATGCCCGGCTGGCTGTTTACGGATGCGGTGGATGCCGTGATAGAGCCCGACACGGAGCAGACATTCACCGCCGTGATGCAGCAGCAGGTGCGGCAACTGACGCTCGTCATCGAGCCTACGGGCAGCACCACGGACAGGATAGAGCACATCGAGGGCTACCTGTCGGGCGTAGCAGGTACGCTGGATTTCTCTGCCGGCATCTACGCCACACCCACAAACGTGGAATTGCAGTTCGCAAAGATAACCTCCGGCGCCAATGCCGGGAAGTACGCGGCAACCGTGCGCCTGCTTGGCATAGCGGGTGAGCAGCAGAAGCTGAACGCCATCATTCGCTTCACGGGCGGCAGCCCCGAAGCCCTGAACCTCACGAGCGACCTCACCACGGAGCTTGCCGCCTTCAACGCCGACAAGCGGAAGCCCCTTACCTTGGGCGGGAAAGTAGTGGAGACGCCTACCGGAGCCGACTTCTCCGCCACCATTACCGACTGGACACCGGGCAACGGCGAGGGCGGTGAAGGCGGCTCGGCGGGAATGGAAACGAACAATTAAATGAATTAAGTACTCTCCATTCTCCTCCTCCTGGGAGGAGGAGTACCCGTAGGGGGAGGTGGTAGGTAAAACAATAAAATACCTATTAATCATAAGAATAAGGAATTCTTTTTTCACCTACCACCCCGCCCTTTGGGCACCCCTCCTCCGACTGGAGGAGGGGAATGAGGTTACTCCACATATCACGCCGCTAAATTATCATTTAGTTACCTATTATTATATAAACTAATTATGAACATTTACTTATCACTATCAATAACACTAAAAAAAGTAAGATTATGAAACTTAGAAACTTATCAATCATTGCCGCAGCAGCCCTTGCGCTTGCCGCCTGCAACAACGACAACGAAGTAATCACCGACAACTGGAACGGCGAAATCCGCCTCACCAGCGGCATCACCTCCCAGACCCGTTCCTACGGCCTCGACACACAGCTTGGCGCAGGCCTGGAAGTATCTGCCTGGGTGGACGACAGCAAAGGCGCCTCCCTCTACCAGAACAACGTGCTCACCGCCGACGGCACCGGCGGCTTCACTTACGCCACCGACATGTACTACATCTCGCCCGACCCCGTGAACATCTATGCCATCCATGCCAACCCTGCCCCGGTGGGAGACAGCTTCCCCGCATCGGTGTCTCACGAAGTGAAGGCCGACCAGACCACGCAAGATGCCTACGCCGCCTCCGACCTGCTCTATTCCACCAAGCGGAACGTGGCCCCCACCGCCTCTAAGGTGGCTCTCACTTTCTACCATTTGCTATCTAAAGTAGAAGTAGTGCTGAAGCGCGGCAACGGCGCCCCCGACCTCACCGGTGCCACCGTGACCCTGGAGAACACCGCCCTGAAAGCCACCTTCACCCCCGAGAAAGGCGTCGATATGAGTAGCCAGCCCGCACGCCAGGCGATGGTAGCCCTCGCTGCCGACCCCAACCCCGCCGCTCCGATTACCATCCCCACGTTGGTGACGACAGACTTTAACGCCACCAATCTCCAGTACGCCGAAGCCATCGTGGTGCCCCAGGAACTAACCGCAGGCACCGTCTTCATCCGCGTGAAGCTGGCAGACAACACGAATTTCGTCTACAAAATCCCCGCCGGAGATGCCTTGAAGCTGGAAAGCGGCAAGCGGTACATCTATAAGATAACCGTGGACTATAAGGAACTGAGGCTGGAAACCGAAATCGAGGACTGGGAAACCATAGGCGCACCCGTAGAAGGCTCTGCATTTCAGGAGTAACCCATAAACAATAAATATAAAGAAAAAAATGAAGAAGACGAACATACCAATATATATAATGTACCTGTGGGCAGCCTTGGTTTTGGCTGCCTGCACAGGCGATGACGATGCGGCATGGCCCGAAGGCGGCGTGCCGCTGGAACTCTACGCCGCCGTAGAGGGATATTCCTCCGCCAACGCCCAGACACGGGCTACCACTGAAAATAGGTGGGAAGGGGGAGAAGTGGTGAGGCTGTGGATTAAAAGTAGCATCTCCAGCGTGCCGAATCAGGAGATATACCTCTTCGTCGATTCCGATGGAAAGCTGATTACAAATGATGTCGCCTGCACCTGGAGAAGCCCGGATGAGGAAAAGACGATTAATGGGAAATATAATTCGCTGGATTCTACTTCTTTCTCTGTACAGGCCGACCAGAGAGATAAAGGATATCAGGATAGCGACTGCATGGCTGCTCCCTACTTCTACATCACCGTAACGTCCCCCGATAAGACCCTCGTCTTCCGCCACGTCACGGCTAAAGTGGTGGTACACCTCAAAGCGGGCAACGGCGTGACCGACGATGAACTGAAGCGCGCCACTGTAACCTTTGAAAACCTTGCGTGCACGGGAGGGAATATCAATCTCAACAATGGAACCGCAGAGCAAGTGCTCCCCGGCACCGACCACATCACCCCCAACGAAGTGACCCCTGCCGCCGACGAATACGTACGCACCGTGCGCGCCCTGCTTCCTCCCCAAAATATGTCGGGACGGAAGTTCGTGAAAATAGTCATCGGAGGAAAGACCTTCTACTACACCCCCGCCGCAGGCGAAGCGGACTTCTTCAGTGGCAAGATGTACGAGTACCGCCTCACCGTGACCTCGGAAGGTATCGAAAATATCGACATGGAAGAAGGAGGAGGTACGTGGCAGCCGGTCGAGTAGAACAGTAGCAACTAAATTCATCAATAAAAAAGAAACCGTATGAAACAACATCATTCCATATTTCCCCCGGTAGCATCCCTGGCCTGCGCCCTCATCCTGATGCTGGCGGCATGCACGTCCGACGCACTGGACGAACTGCCCCCTGCCGGCACTGATCCCGATGCCCGCCCCCTCACCATCACCGTGAGCGACGGCGGCATGTACGCCACCGGGCAAACCCGCGCCCAGGAACGCGGTTACAGCACCGTCTTCACCGAAGGCGATCGCATCGGCCTCTACGTGGTGAAGGACGGAACCCTGGAGGTGAAAAACCTCTGCCTTACCCTACAAGGAGGCAAGTGGACGCTGCCTGCCGGCACTTCTCAGCTTTTCTACTCACCCGATAAGAGTTATCATGCCTATTATCCCTACCAGAAGGATAACTATATGAACGGCAAGGTATCGCCCGGCGATGAAGACTTCTTTAAGTATGTAGTCGATGAGTGGTCTGTTAACCCCGACCAGAGTACCTACGCCCAATACACCGCCTCCGACCTGATGACGGCCCGTGGCGTGTATAACAACCATACGCTCAGCTTCGCGATGAAGCACCGCATGTCTCTGCTCATCCTTCAGGTGCCTGCTACGAAATATACCTATACCGAAAAGATAGACAGCCGAGAGATTTCTAAGAGTTATTACCGCTACACGGCGGTGATCAGTGAAAATTCATTTTGGCAGGAGAACCCCTGTACGGCCCGCCTGTTGGTGAACACTAAAAGCCTCGCGCTCTTGGATCCGGAACCGTATAAGTATTACTACAACGGAGCAAAGGAGACTTTCAATCTTAAGTATTCCCAATTAAATCTTCAGCCCGGAAAATACACCGTTCACACGCTTGACGACAGTAAGGTGACAGAAGAGTTCCGGTCGTTAAAGGCGGGTGACTACTATATGCAGGACGGCAGCATCCTGCCCGGGGATGAAGATGTCAAGCCGTTCCGTGATGAACTACAGGAGAGTTGTCTCGGCGTAGTCTTCTGGGTGGGCGAAATCGAGGGGAAACACTGGACGCGGCCCGGCAGCCCAAAAGGCGACTGCCTGCTGATGCGCGACCATCCGGAGTGTGTGCACGGTATGGTCGTTGCGATGCGCGATGTCTCCTCTCAGAAGGTGAAGTGGGCCACCGGAAAGGGGGCGACTGAGGATACTTATGATTGGGCCAAATCATTCAACGAATTCACACTCGGAGAGAAGGCCGATTGGAAAGAAATACTGGCATCCGATATGTATTTCGGTTATTGCAAATCCCGTTTAATGGCACTTTACGGCTCTCGGAACAGCGACACCACCTTTCCTGTCTGCAATGCGATAGCCACTTATGCTACCGCGTACCCCGCTCCCGCAGGTAGTAGCGGGTGGTTCTTACCGGGCAAGTATGAGCTTGCCACGCTGTGTTTCGGTGTGCCTATTAATTATTCTGAATCGGGCTCCACCTACTATTACAAGAATCTTCAGATGCTCAATAAAATCAATCCCCAGATTGATAAGGCGTCCGGTGATAAGCTTACCGGGACGTATTGGAGTAGCCACGAATATGAAGGTTCAGCCTGGTATGTAAATCTTGACATCCCCGAGTATTACATGGATCCCAAAACCAATACCTATAAAGTCCGTGCCGTGCTAGCCTTTTAGCGGCCTGCGTGCGGAAGCTGCGAGATAAAACGATTTATTAACCCCCGTCCCGCCAAAGAAAGGAGGACACACAGCTACAGGACGGTGTGATAAACCTGGTTATAAGTAGATTAATCAATAAAATCAGTACCTGCCATCATCAGAAAGGAGGTTAATGCAGGTGCTAAAGAATAAAATATAAACCATTAAAAAAAGAATATTATGAGTTACGGATGTTACTTAGAATTGATAAACAGAGCTTTCAATAAGATTGAAATCACTGTTGAACCTACGGACAAGAAAGAATGGGGAAAGCCGGCTATGAATAAAACAACTTACAATCTTTCTGATAATGACTATTACAGACTCGATGAATATGAAATGACCCCCAAAGGTATTCATGTGTTGACGGCTCACGGACATTTTCGTGTCACTATCTCGATTGACGGGGAAAAGGAACAGTTACAACAAGACTTCGACCTTGAAGACGGACGCCATTCCGGTGCTGTTTATAGGTCTTTCATTTACCCGTCATCATCTTCCGGCATGGATTATGCCGTGCTTGTATCACGCGGGAAATATCTGCAATTGTCGAAGAATGCCAAGAAAGAGAGTGGCTTCGTCAATGATAAAGGATGTTACAAATTTGAATTCTTCCGCCTCTCCGCCCGTCGGTTTGGTGTGATGAACGATTATCATTTCGGTGATACTAATTGTGGGAGTCAAGCGTCTGTTGTAGATAAGCTGATCAATTTACAGAAACGTCCTGAATTTATCGTCATGCCGGGCGATTTGTTGGATTGCCCTACTGCGCCTGCCGGGGACGTTAATCCGCTACATTTTCCTGCCGTGCGTGATATATGGGGAAATCTGATTGACGGACTGGAAGAACAGTCTATACCCGTTGCCGACGGACTGGGCAATCACGACTTATGGACAGGGTTTGGCGGTGAGAATGTGAAAGGCGATATTCAACAAAGAAACAAAAAGCGGATAGCGGAAGGCAGCTTGTTTCTTCCATACGGCATTAGTACTGCGGATAATGCAGCTAATTATGGGAACAAAGGTTATCACTACACATGGTTTTTTCCTCTGGAAAAGAACGGAAAGAAGGTGCTGGTTGCATTTTTTATGCTAAACAATTTGCCGGGCAATGCAAACCGCACTGATCCGGGAGATACGGGACACGGTCATGATGAGGGAACCTATGCATTCGGCGCCTTGGACTATCTCAAAGCAAGTATGCAGACGATGGCATGCAAGCCAGGTTATGATTACATGGTGGGCATCCCCATGTTCCATATCAACTATGGATGTGATGTGAACGGTGATACGCATGGTAATCCGGAGAGATGGTGGACATACGCCGACAAAAAGGCTTTAAAAGATGTTTTAGATAAAGCTCCAATAAAAATCGTGACGGCTTTCTTCGGCCATGAGCACGTTCGTTCTATAGAGAAGCAGACACTTTATATCGGAGATCGTAAGGACCCGGCCAACAAAACAGAATATTCCGGTTATCGCTGTGCCTGCTCTATTGATAAGCCACATCTCAATATCATTGATTTGGAATTGGTGGAAGAAAACGGGCACTGTAAAATTAAGATTACACCTCGATTTATAGAAGTTGCCAAATTGACTTCTACAGATGATTGCTTGCCGATGATAAAAGAAGAACTGCAAAGCTGTATCGAACTATAGTGAGGAAGTCCGCGCCGCTCCGGATGTTTTTCATCCGGCGGTCATTGCGTATAAGGATTTTTAAATCCTGTTTTCTTCTTCTATTTCTATCCGGTACCCCGGTTTTCCCGTGTCTCCGACAAGGCATTCTCGAGTCGGCGACATGACCGCCCCGAGTCGGCGACAAGAGCGCGTCGAGTCGGCGACACGGGAAAACGGGTTCCGGTTCATTTTTTTTATTCATTTATTAACACTTAAAACAATCAGAATTATGCCATTTTGGAAAAAGATGCTTAATCAGAAACAAGCGGTTTACTACCCCCGCGCGATAGTGCAGGGCAAACCCGTGGAAACGGAGACCATTGCCAAGGACCTGGCAAAAATCTCCACAGTGAGTAACTCCGACGTTCAAGCCGTGCTGGGCGACATTGCAGGCGTGATGCACACCCGCATGAGCCAGGGCAAGAGCGTCCACATCAAAGGACTGGGCTACTTCCGCTACGTGCTCGACACCACCGGCGTGAAGGACCTCAAGGACTTCGACTTCGAAAAGCAGGTGAAAGCCGTCCGCGTGGAGTTCGTCCCCGAACGCACCCGCCTCAGCAGCGGCGCCTACACCCGCGCCCTGGTGGACAGCGAACAACTGGAATGGATTGAACTTTCAGCCACCACCGAAGATCAGGACCCGTCGCATGGCGGCGATGGCGGGATTGAAGAAAATCCGCTGGGATGAGAAAAAGTCCGGAGCGGTCACCGGACTTATTTTATGAACACAGGTTTAAGAATAATGGGAATCGGGGGTTGGCATTCAGGGGGCATGTGTAAAAAAACTACGCTGGAAAACAGAACGTCCCGCCTGCTTCTCAAAAAACGAAAATCGGGCGAGACGAAAATGAATAATATCTTGCTATTTATAATTCTTCTATGTCTTTGATGGCTAAACCCGTCACCTGGTAGATGACTTCGGAGGAGATATTC
>OHAQ01001464.1_pt1 | contig 18467 bp, 20 predicted proteins | sample 1577111 | NCBI WGS metagenome assembly OHAQ01 (sample SAMEA3541549, study PRJEB24748) | human gut metagenome | biome: human gut; feature: human-associated habitat; material: faeces | place: China | collected 2012 | reverse complement strand
TTCTTCTCCTAAATCATTTATACTTACATAACTTTGAATTTTTTCATCACTATCTAATATTGTGCAGAATGATGCTTTTCCCATTATTCTTTTTGCTATTATTCTTCCTGCTACAGATACGTCTTTTTGTTCAAATTTTTCGTAGTTTGCTTTTATTTCTCCTGCTGAGTTTGTTCTATTATATTTTGTTATTTCAAATGGGTTTTTTCCTTGTTCTTGTAATTCTTTTAATTTATCTTTTCTTATTTGTATTAAGTGGTTTTCATCTACTTCTATTTCTTGATTTTGGTTATTTTGATTTTCTTGCATTTTACTCTCTCCTCTTTTTTATTACTAACATCAATAATTATAATGTATTTTTTGCTAAAAATCAAGTTTTCTATGTAAAGAATTTTGATTTCTTACCACATTTGTGACATAATATTTTTTGGATAATCTAATATTGTTGTTTTTTGTTTACTTATGGAAAAATTTGTTATATAATAACAGAAAATAAAAGATGAAAGGAAAATAAAATGGGTAAATCAAAAGAAAATCAAGAAGATTTAAAAGAAAAAAATAAATTTTTAAATTTTATATTAAATGGTAAAAATTTGGCAATAATTATACTATCAATTTTTTTATTTTTAATTGTTGCTACACACCCTGATAATAGTTCTACCAAAATAACAGAACTAAATAATCAAATTCAAAGTTTAAATCAACAAATAGAAGAAAAAAATAAGACAATAGAAGATAATCCTGAATTGAAAAATTTACAAATTCAAATAGATAATTTGCAAAGCGAAAATACAAAATTAGAAAACGAAAAAAAGTCCTTAGAAGATACAAATAAATCTTTAATTGATGAAAAAGAGTCTTTAGAAAATGAAAAAAATGAACTTAACAAAAAATTAGAATCTGCTCAAAAGACTTCTTCAAACTCTCAACAATCATCTAATACAATTTCTTCAAATTCTAGCACTAATAAAAAAACTGTCAAGTCACAGGAAGCATCTACTACATCAACTCCTCAGGGTACTATAGTATATATAACTAATACTGGAAAAAAATATCATAGAAGTAGTTGTTCTTATCTAAGAAATAGCAAAATTTCAATTAACATAAATGATGCTAAGGCTAAAGGTTATACAGCTTGCTCTAGATGTAATCCATAGTAATATAAAAAAACAGCTAAATTCATAAAATAGCTGTTTTTTTATGGAGCGATTACGAAACAGGTATGCGAAAAAATATATCTGCAAATAGTAATGCTCTTTTTTATATAATTCGATTTATATGATTATAATTTAACATAGTTTTCAACTTTTATCAATAGAAAAGAATTTTTTTTTAATTTTTCTAAATATTTTATAAAATTATGGTAAAATATAGAAAATAGTATAGGAGATTATAATATATGGATTATGAAAGATTGCCTGTTATTTAAAAAAGATATTCTTTTATTGAAAAAATGAGAGTTTTACAATATTATTCAAAGCAAATTATGAATATTCATAGGATAGAATTAACTTCAGGACAACCAATAGCGTGGGAACTTGAAACTTTCTTATTATTTGCAGTCAAAGCAGATGAATATAACGATAATGATTTTAAATGTAAAAATATAAATAAATTTATTGAAATGATTAATTGTATAAAGAAGCATCAACATCCTACTTTGCTTAATAAAATTGGAACAATTGAATTTGCTGACTTTTTGTTAATTGCACTTGGTTCTACACAATTTGATATTCAAACTTACAATATATATAAATATTATAGATATAATTATTTTTTTACATATGTTTCAGATAAAATTGATATGAAAAAAGAATTTTATAAAAAATTTAATGTTGATTATAATTCTTTTTTAGAATTAGGGTCTATTTTAAGTTTCTTTTGTTCATTAAAAGTTAATTTAGACCCTCAAATATTAAGATATATTATTTTAAAATATTCAAAAGCAACAAGTTTACTAAGACTTTCTAGAGAAGCTTTTCAAAAAGAAATAGATAAATTTTCTTATAGCATAGACGATTATTTATATTGTGTTAGACCTTCATACGTTTATCCATTCATAGAATATAATGAAATAGTCAATTTACCATTACCTCATTGTATTCCAAGAGCTATAACAGATTCACTTTTATATAGATTAACAGATTCTAATTCAGAGCTTAGAAGTTTATTTGGAAAGAATGTATTAGAAGATTATCTATTTGAAGTACTAAATAAATCTTTTTTGTTTGACGAAGTTTTGAAAGAGCAATGTTATAAAAAGAAACATAATGCTTTAAAAACTTCTGATGTAATGTGTAGGAAAAATGATAATTATATTTTTTGGAATGCAAATCTACAGTTCCTTATGCTAAAACAAGATGTTTAGATTTTAAAAATATTTATAATTTTTTTGAGAACGATAAGGAAGTTATATTTGATTATAACAATTGTTTTGGAATAGTAGTGCTATTAGAAGAATCCTATATTAGAATGGAGCTTATATATAAAGATGTAGCAAAAAAATTAAATATAGATACAAGTGGTGATTTGTATAATTGGATTATAAATCATATTAAAATATGTAATTTATATGATATATAGAGATATATTTTTACTAATACAGATATTATAAAAGCATTAAAAAAGCAAATAAAAACAAAGTCACCATATGACTATGCTCTATCAAATTCTAAGACTAATTCTATACTAAAAAATGATAATGTATATTTTATCAAAGTGAAAGTGTAGATTTATCTGATTTTTCATAAGTTATTTACAATATTATAGAATAGTTTTACAATTTTTTAAATAAATATTGATTTCAAAACTTTTGTTTGGCATAATAACTAAAATAAATCGTTATACCATTAAAAAAAAGATGTTAAAATATGGCAGAATTAAGTGTAAAAGAATGGACAGAAAAAACTATAGAATACATACTGACGCCATAAAGAATAATTTACTACCTAAAGAATTAACTAAAAATCAGATAAACTTTGTTTATGCAGAAGAAGCTGATGTATTAAATATGGCATTATTTGGTATGACTGCAAAAGAATGACGTGATAAAAATCCCAAGCTTAAAGGAAATATAAGGGATTATGCAACAATGAATGAATTGATATGTTTAGCAAATTTAGAAAACTTAAATTCTGTTTTTATAAACGAAGATTTAAAACAATCGGAAAGACTTGAAAAGCTAAATAAAATTGCAATATCGCAGATGCAAATTTTAAATGATGCAGATATTAAATATTTAAAATAACAATAGTTCTTATATTATAAATAACAAGCCCCTAATAAAAACAATAACGTTTATATTAAGGACTTATATAACTTAGATTATAAAAATACCAGAAGGGTTCTTCATATATACGTAATTAAAAATTAAATTCTATCAATCACATCAATACCTAGTATATTCAAACTAATTTTAATAACATTACCTATTGATTTTACTAATTGTAATCTCATACATTTTATATCTTCATTTTCTGCATTTAAAATTGAATAATCATGATAATAATTAGCAAATGACTTGGTTAAATCATATACATAGTTACATATTAGATTAGGTGCTAACTTCTCTGAAGCATTTGACATTACATTCTTAAAGTTATCTAACTTTTGTACTAAACTCATTTCAACATCTTCTTTTAATAGTTCATATTTCTTTTCAGTCATATTCACATTATTAGCTTTTTCTAATAATGAAATAATTCTTGCATAATTATATTGTATATATAAACTAGTATCACCATTAAAATTCATAGCTTCTTCAATATTAAAAATAATATTCTTTTCTAATGAACTTTTCAAAATTGTGTATTTTACTGTCCCATAAGCAATTTTTTTTGCTTTTTCAATATCTATAATTTCATCTCTTTTTTGTAATTCCTGTTTAGCTTTTTCTAATACTTCATTCATAAAATCTTTTAGTAATACAACTGTTCCATTTCTTGTTGACATTTTCCCATCAGGTAAAAGAACAAATGAATAATGAACAACCTCTGGTTCTTTATACCCCAATAAATCCAGTGCAGCAGTAATTTGTTTAAAATATACTCTTTGATCTTCTCCTAAAATAACTATATTTCTATCTTTTCCAATTTTATCTTTATAAATTGTATATGCAATATCTCTTAATGGATATAGTGAAGTTTTATTTGATCTTGCTACACATAGAACAGGACATCTTACAGGAATATTATATGCTTCTTGATTAATGGCTAATCTTCCATCTTCTGCTTCAAATAACATATTTGTTTCTTTCAAATCGTTTAATAATTTTTCAATATCTCCATTTAATATAAAGTCAGATTCGTAATCAAAATAATCATAATGAATACCTAATTCTTTAAATATCTCGGTTTGTCCATCTACACAAATTTTTACTAATTTTCTAAATTCTTCTATTATTGTTTTATCTCCATTTTCAAGTTTATCCAAAATATCAAACACTTCTTTTTCTAGTTCTTGGTTTTCTTTAATTTCCTTGTTCATTTCAACATACATTTGTAATAAATCTTCGAAATCAAATTTATCTTTTTTTCTACCTGCTATTACTAGCATTGCAATTTGTTTTCCAATATCATTTACAAAATAATGAACTTCAACATCATAATCGTTAAATTTCAATATATTAACTATTGAATCGCCTAGAATTGCATTTCTTGCTCTACCTATATGAGGAGATGCATTTGGATTTATGCTTGTATGTTCTACAAGAGTTTTCTTTCCAACACCATTGTGTGTGGAACCATATTTTTCTCCTTCCAATTCAATTTTTTCTAATACATTCTTTATATAAATATCCTTTTTTATATAAATATTAAGAAAACCTCCAATAACCTCACTTTTTTCAATATAATCTAAATTTAACTGTTCTTTAATCTTTGTTGCAATATTTTCTGGCTTTTCCTTAAATTCATTTGCAAACTTAAAGCATGGTAATGAAAAATTCCCTCTACTAATTGATTCATTTTTCACAATTATTTTGTTAATTTCATAAAAATCTTTTTCTAATATCTTAGATATTTCTTTACAAATTTCTTCTTCAATATCCATCACAATTCCTCCTAATTTTTAAATTCAAAATGTTTCTATAAGCTCAAAAAATCTCTAGGGATAATCCCTAGAGACGATATATATTCGTGGTACCACTCTATTTTATTAATATATTACTATATTAAACTTATAACGTACATTTATACGTTTGTGCTATAACAGGCACCCCTGTAATAACCTACTATTATTTCGGCTATTCATCTCCAGAGCTCTTTTCATTAAATCTTTACACATTCCTTCTCAGCTTACAGGAATTTCTCTGTAATGATATTACATTTAACTACTCTTTCTTTCATTGACTTTAATTATATAATATTTATATTTTAACATAAAGAAAATATATTTGTCAATATGTATTATGTCAATTTGCTAAATCAATAGCTATTAAACAAATATATTCCAATCTGATTTTGTTCTTCTTTCTTTAATTCAGTAATTCTAGCAACAAGCATCAAAATATATTTAGGAATGTCTAAATTCTTTCTATAATTTTCATCAATCTCTTTTAATCTTATATCAAATTTTTCAAACAATTCTTTTTTATTATAAGCAATATTCGAATAAACTGTTTCACTTAATCTAATTGCTAATTTTAATCTATCTTTTTCATTCATACTTTTTATAATTGTGCTTATCATATCACAAAAACCTCCTTTTTTCAATATATTGAGGCTTTTTTCTGTCTTTTGCTCTCAAAAAGATAAAAAAAGAAGCCGATTAAATCGACTTATATTCTCGTGAATGACATTCACTTTTGGCTTTCTTGAACTCTAGTAGTACCAATACTTTTAAAGAGTTCGACGAAAACGCATTATGGAGCTTACAACGGGAATCGAACCCGTGACCTCAGCCTTACCAAGGCTGCACTCTACCAACTGAGCTATGAAAGCATCTATTATGTATTATACTATATCTTTTTTCTAATATCAATATATATTATATTATTATTTCATAAAAGCCAGTCAAAAGCTTTTGACTGACTTTTATAGTATTTCTTATATTATTGTTCAATTTGTTTTTTAAACAATGATTTAGCAATTTCACCTATACCAGATATTTCTGGTTCTTCATTATCATTACAAGCTTTTACTATTCCTATTATAATTGCAACTAAATAAAGTCCTGATACTATATAGTCAAAAAATGGAATATTAAATGGAATAAATCCATATGCAACTCTTACTATATAATATATCAATGCTATTGTTATTGATTGAGCTGCACATATTTTTGTTCTTTTTTCACTGCCTTTCATCATTAAAACAATTAATCCACCTATAAGTCCAAAAATGTAAGCCAATACTGATTTTGTTTTTTCGTTATTCATAAATTTCCCCCTATACTAATTATGGGTTGTGTCTTTACAACCCATATCTTATTTTTTCTTCCATATAAATTTATACCATGAATACAAGTAAGCAATTATTGTGAATGGAAAAACCAAAATAGAATTTCTATTATATGTTATCGCCATATCAAAATTTCCATGTATTATTGATAAGAAAGCTCTTGTCATTCCACAATTAAAACATTCTTTTTTTGATATTAACTTATATATACATAGGTTTTCTAAAAAATTATTGTCTTTTATTGGTATACTATACAGAATTATTAATAACGCAACATTAACTAATAAGAAAATCTCAATTTTAGCTATTTGTGATTTTATTACCATTTTTATCTGTAAAGCTTCCTGTTATTATCATTATTAAATCAATAAGAGTCCAAATTCCACATCCACCTAATGTTATTAATTGTAAAATTCCTGTTCCAACTTTTCCTACATAGAATCTATGAACACCTATCCCTCCAAGAAATAAACATAATAATAATGTTGCTAGCCAATTTTTATCACTTTGCATAGCTTTTCCCCCCTTTCATTTGTATATAAAATACTTTTTAATTGTATATTTAGTGTCGATTTTTGTTAATAGTTTTTTCATTTATTTCACAAAAAAAGACTATGCAATTAATTAATATATTGCATAGCCTTTTCTGGATAATTACCGTCTTTGGTCTTTTTGTGCTTGTCCATACCCTAAGAAATATCCGACTGCTGCCGGAATTACCCAATTAAGTGTTTCTTCCACCCAGTTGTCGACACCAATATAGTATCTGTAAGATGCAAGAATGGCGAAAACGATTACTGTCCAGCCAATAGTGTTAACAATCTGTTTTTTAGTCATAATAGCTCTCCTTTTCATTGTTCGGAGGTTTGCACCTCCGAAATTTTTACTTTTCAAAGGTGCAACAATACTGTTACATACATTATTATACTATATTTTAAATATAATTTCAACTCCCTACTGTATTACTATTGCACTAATTTTAAAAATAGAAAAACTATACGCCATTGATATTTCAATGTTTGTATGGCTTTTAGTATATTATTTGTCATTGGTGCCGTTGACATAGTTATCTACAACTTTTTTCAGCTCTTATAACGATTGATACAAATATCAATCAATTTACTAAAGTATCTCATAAATTTAATAAATTGCAATAAAATTATAACAAATTTATAAAAAATCATATCTTTACAAATAAAAACACGGCTGGTTATAAGTTGTATAACCAGTCATGAAATGTTTAAGTTTCCTCCTTGTCATCTTTCCAAAACATAGAGCAGTCATTATCAATAGACCACTTTGCAAGTTCAGGCTCTTGTTCTTCTCTAAATTCTTCATAAGATTTGTTACTAATTTCATCAAAACTAAAAGACTTATAAATTTTAGCTTTGTAGATTTCGTGCAATTTCTCAATCGGATATTGGCGAGAACTATATGTATCAAAAGCCCAGCCGTTGTTTACATAGAGAACATGCATTGTAAAATCTTTTCCGTCATCTTCTTCATCATCATGTGGAGAAAATTTCTTTATTGCAAGAAATTCTATGCAACCTTTTTTTAATGCTTTACATATTTCAAAACAGATTGCGTAGCAATATCCCCGACACATTTGAGTTGCAATCAATGCATATAACTTTTCGTTTGCCTGATTGATAATCTTAAGATCATTTTTACAAATGGCTTTACCTTTGGTTGTGCATACTAAAAAGTAAATTCTTTCTGCCAACAATTGTGAGAATCCAAACATAGCTCTTTTAAATACCTTCATAGATACTAGTAATCCAGCCATGCATATTAGCATAAAAGCTATAATTGCTATTTGAGTAGTCATAGAAAGCTCGATATCTTCACATACATCAATTATAAACACTGGAATGTATGTGAAAATAAACGCAACTGCCCAAAACATAGCACAAAGTATCTCGATTATGTGTTGCTTTGAAGTCAGTTGCAAAAGCATATCTTGTGATTCTTTGTCAAACTCCTTATAAATAGTCCTCCGCATAAAATACTTAATCATTTTTTACCAACCTTTCTGTAATAGTTTTATAGTTACATAATATAATTATAGCATGTATTCCGTATATTTTCAACTAATATGCACATTTTGTAAAAAGTGAATGATTTTGAGTCATTCACTTTTAATAACTCTTAAACATAAATCAATTCACTAAAAACAATTTCTTCTGCTTGTGCTTTAAATTTGGTATATAATAATCTCCCTCTAAATGATATTCAATGCCTGTTCTTTCATCAATTTTTATTTTTGGTAATTCATTATCCATAACTTTTTCCTCCTTTTAAAATCTGGTATCGTTATTTCTCTTTTTATTCTTGTTTTGCTTGTTTACTTTTATTTTTATCATTACCCAAGTGAAAAGAATAAGCTAATTCTTGCTACATAGAATCCCTCCTTTGAAATTTCTTCGTAGCTATTGGCTTTGGCTTTGCCATAAGTCCTAACCCAGTAGACTTAAGTTAAGTACACTTTAATTTTTGTAAAAATATGTTTTTAAATGACAGCTAAACAAATATAAAATTATAGTTCTAAATGAATAATATAAAAAATTCTGTAGAAGAAATAATTTTTAATCAATTTATTTATTGCTAAAATAAGAACTTTTATAATATTAAGAAGAAACCCCAGAGGTGTAAAACACACTCTGGGGTATTTCTAATTTACGGATAGCAAAGATTATTCAACAATAGGCAGTGAGTAATCAATATCGCTAGGAATATTATCTTCCCACACATAAGAGTTTTTCAGAATGTACTCGTTATAAGAGTTAGCAGTTCTGTTTGCTCTCATTTTTGCTTGCTCTGCCCAGCTTTGCTTTTCTTCGTTGTCGCTGTCTTTATATTGTTCATAAGTAGCAACATCGGATTTATACGATGCGATCATAGAACGTACAGTATCTTCGACCTGCTTTTTGGTTTCATACTGATTTTCATCAGCTTTCTCTAAGCTATGAGTATAGCTGTTCCAAACACTTCTACCTCCTGGAGTAAATCCAAAAAAGATGATAGCTCCAATAAGGATGACGCTGATGATTGCTACGATAATAGTTCCTGCTTTACTCATGTTAATTTTCCTCCTGTACTTTTAAAATAGGGTCATCTACAATATAAGGAATGTCGGAATAAATATATGTTCCTGTCCATTCAATATATTTGCCATCTGTGGTGAAGAAAAAGATACCATTATCATTTTCTCCATAGCTACCGTCAACATCGGCAAGCCAGTTATTTTTTTTAGAAGTTTCACCAGCAGAATACTCATAATATTCACTGTCAGGTGTCAAGAAACTATTTAAAGATGAAACTTTTCCATCAATAACGTAGTTTCCAACTACACCAACACCTTCTAACATAAGAACAACATAGCCCAAAGGTTTTTCAACAGGACAAGGAAGAGACAAAGCCTTTTCCCTCTGACCATTTACCCAGTATGCTCTCCTAATTAAATTGTACCGTTCAAGAGAATAGTCGATATCTGTCGGAGTAGGTTGAGACTGTTGAAGGTCTTTAGTGATACTCTGCTGTTTTTCTACATCAGAAGTTTGTTCCTGATAGTCGCTATCGCAACCTGCAAGCATACAAATGGTTATTGCTACTAGCAATAAAATAGAAACGATTTTCTTCATGTTTAATTCCTCCAATTTGTTGTATGATTTTTTATATGTAAAACTAACAGAATGTTAGTGTGCAAAAAGGAATATATATAAAATGGCTACTGCCATACTACTTTTATTATACTAGATATTTACATAAAAGTAAATAGATATGAAAACAGCCACATAGATTATCTCCATGTGGCTGTTTCCAATTACTGCGAGATGGTTAATCGCTAATTTTAAGAACAGGTTGTTCTACTTCAAACGGAATATCAGAATACAGATATGTTCCTGTCCACTCAATGTATTTTCCGTCAGGAGTAAAGAAAAAAATACCTGCATCATTTTCTCCATAGCTACCATCTACATCAGCTAACCAATTTGCTCCAGTACTATTAGGATAAGTTGTATCTGGTGTTAAAAAACTATTAAGGGATGAAACCTTACCATCAACAACAAAATTACCTAATATTGCACCATTATCGGTTATCAAAATAACATAGCCCAAAGGCTTTTCAATGGAACAAGGCAATGCTAATGCTTTCTCTCTTTGACCATTTACCCAATAGGCTCTCCGAATAAGATTATATCTTTCAAGAGAATAATCAATATCGGTAGGAGTCTGTTGTGCTTCCTCGAGATTTGCAGCCACCTCAAGCTGGCGAGCTTTATCGGTATCACTACAACCAGTCAATACAGAGATTGCCAAAACCATCATCAGTAACATAGAAACAATTTTTTTCATTTTTAATTCCTCCAATTTGTTGTAAGATTTTTTTATATGTAAAACTAACAAGACGTTAGTGTGCAAAAAGGAATATATGTAAAATGGCTACTGCCATACTAAATATATTATACTATAATTTTACATAATTTTCAATTGATTTTTAAATTTTTTGACAAATAGCGTGTTTGATGATATATTTGTAGTACTATTTAATTATGTAAGATTAGTTTTTTCTAATTTCCTAATGCTACCATTTATAAAAGTAGGGGTAACTTTAGCAAATTCACATATAAATTCAAGTCTTTGTTTTAGACATTCTTCAATTTGTAATTCTTGTTTAATTATTTTCAATTTTAATACCATCCTTTCGATTGGATGATTTTAATATTGTTTTTAGGTAACAAAAAAATCAACCAGATTTTATTTTCTGATTGATTTTTGTATCATTTCTGTTCAATTTAGTTCGAACAGATACGTCATTGGTGGGCAGGGATGGATTCGAACCATCGTACTCAAATGAGAACAGATTTACAGTCTGCCGCCTTTAGCCACTCGGCCACCTACCCATATTAAATTTTAGAAATATATTGTCGACGCATCGACAATTGCTATTATAAGCTTTTTATATACTTTTGTCAATACATTTCTAAAATTTTTTTCTAAAATTATCAAAAACTTTTTTATCAACATTCATTTTACCAGCTCTTTTAACAAAATTATAGCCATACTTTTCATTTAAACCATCCAAAACACTATCAAGTTTCTGTTGTTTCTTAGAATCCTCTGTATTTCCAAACAAAGATAACTGCAATTGTTCCTTTTCAACCAAACCATCCACTCTAACACCAACAAGTCTAATAAGCATACCTGTTTTATACATTTCTCTAAACAAATATTTAGCATTTTTTAATATTTCCTTTGTACTTGAAGTAGCACAATCTAACTTTGCTTGATGTGAAAAATCTTCAAAATTTTTAGTTCTTAATTGAACATTTACAACAGTAGCTAACAAATCTTCCTTTCTTAATCTATAAGAAACCTGTTCTGATAAAGCAACAATTACTTCTTCTAATTGTGATATATCAGAAACATCTATTGGTAGTGTAACTGAATTTCCTATACTTTTGGGTTTTTCTGGCAAATAATTAACTTCTGCTTCATCAATTCCATTTGCATATTCCCACATAACCTTTCCGAATTTTCCAAACTTTTTAATCAGCAATTTTTCATCTGATTTAGCTAATTGTCCTATTGTTTTAATGCCCATATTATATAATTTAGGTACTGTTCTTTTCCCTATCATAAATAACTCTGATATTGGCAAATCCCACATTTTTTGTGGTATTTCTTCTTCATATAATGTATGAACTCTATCTGGTTTTGTAAAATCTGATGCCATTTTTGCTAATAATTTATTATGAGCCACACCTACATTAACCGTAAATCCTAATTCTTTCTTTATTCTTTTATTTATTTCATTTGCTTTATTTATTAATTTATCACCCATCAAGTAATTTGTCATATCTAAAAAACATTCATCTATTGAATATCTCTCTATCTTGTCTGTATATTCTAACAGTAAATTATATAATTTATTTGAATATTCTCTATATATTTTATAATCACCAGGATATACTTGTAAATTTCTACATTTTTGTCTTGCACTATATAATGTCTCTCCTGTAACTATTCCAAATTGTTTAGCTTTCGAACTTTTGGCTAAAACAATTCCAGATCTTTTTGTTTCATCTCCACCTATTACAGCAACTTGTTCTCTTATATCTACTTGTTCACCATTTTTCAACTTATGCACAGCAAGCCAAGACAAAAAAGCATTATTTACATCAACATGTAATATTTGTCTTTCCATATAATATCACCGGTCTTATTATAAAACATTTGTTTTGTTTTGTCAAGTGTTTTCTTTTTCTAAATCAAAAAATTATTACAATTCAAATCTCAATAATTCTCACCTATCCTTTACTAAGTGAGAAATAAGGATTGAAGAACTTTCCCCAATCCTTATTTTTTAGCATATTTTATTTTTAAATTGTAAATCACCTAATTTTTCTGTTGTAATATATCCTGGTTGTGCCTTAATAACATCTGGAATTCTATTAACAACTGTTGCACAAGTTAATTCAACTGTTGCAGGTTTTTCAACAGTAATAGTTGTTGTTGGTTCTCCTTCTACTGTCCAAACATTTTTATCAAATTCGTCTGGTGCATAAACTTTTCCTATACATTCAGATTCAATTGTAATTCCTTCTTTTGTTTTTGTTGTAACTACTGCACTCATTCCAGTTGCATCTCCTGCTTTTATTGTCATATCCAATGTTGATGAATAAATATCATCTTTATATGTTTGTGGTACGCATTTTTGTGTTTGACTTATAATTGTTAGTCCCAATTTTGAACATAACCATCCATTCACATTCCACATATATGATGGTGCATATTCGCCTTTATTTATTATTTCTTGTCTTTCTTCATCTGACATTCTATCTACTGATGCAACTTGTTTGTCAAAGTCTTCTAATGTTAGACCTGCTCCATGTGCTTCTGCTAACGCTATTCCATAGTCTTCAACATTATAACTTGAACTTCCTTTTATTTTTGTTATTTTTTGTGTTGATCCTGCTATTGATGTTATAAGTTGTCCCCAATATATATCTTGATATCCTGTTCCAGTTATTGTACAATTATTTGCTTTTGCTAGTTCATCAATTTTATTTGTTAATGTTGGATTAGAATTTTGTGGATAAAATGCTTCTTCACATGTTGATATTGCATTTATCCCTAATTTTGCACATAACATGTATGGTTCTTCCAACTCTGCTATTAAACTTCTTGTTGTTATTATACATATGTCTGGTTTTGTTGTTTGCATCATTTCTTCTGCATCTTCCACTGACACAACAATTATTCCTAATTTTTCTTTTCCTAATATTTCTCCTATATCTTTTCCTATTATTGCTGGATTTACATCTACTGCTCCTACTATTTCAATTCCTTTTTCTAGCATGTATCTCATTGTGTATAAACTCATTTTTCCTACGCCATATTGTACGGCTTTGATTTTTTGTTCCATAATTGAAACCTCCTTTGTATTTTATTTTATATAATTTTTGAAATTATATACATAAATTATGAACTACAAAGTTGTATTTTATATTTTGTATTTTATCACAAACTTTATTTTTTAACAATAATATTATTATAAAAAATTAGTACAAAAAAACATCGCATTTCTGTGATGTTTAATGGTGGTGCTCCCTCAAGGATTCGAACCTTGGACCCACCGGTTATGAGCCGGTTGCTCTGACCAACTGAGCTAAGGGAGCATAAATATTAATTTGTTTATTGCTTAACGCAAGATAAAGTATAACCTATTTTTTTTACATTGTCAATACTTTTTTTATATTTTTTTCATTTTTTATTTTCCATTTTTTACCACAAAGTAAATATATTGCTTTTTATAATTTTTTATGATATAATCATTAACGCTGCATAATATTAATTAAAACTAAGGAGTTGATGAAAATGGAATGTAATAATAAATTCAAAGCATCTTTAAAAATAAATGTTCCAAACATCAAAAACGTACAATTTAATAATATGAATGAAACTAATTTATTATTATTAAAATTAGGGTTATTTCCATTACCTAATGGAGTTCAAGCATCATTATCTGATGACCATAAATATTTAAATATTAAATTAGCTGAAACTGAAAAAGAAAAACATATTCAATATCAATTTCCACTAGAATCACCTGATTTATCTGCATTAGAACAAAGAAAAGATTATCAGGAATTATTAGATAGATATGATGTATATATTAATGATTATATCCATGAAAAGGTAAAAAATGCAATACTAGAATCTAAACATTTACAAGAAAAATTTCCAGGTTTAGTTTTTAATATAAAAATAAGAGTCAAATCTCGTGAAAGTTATTTAAAAAAATTAAATAAAAATATATTAGAAGGTAAATCACCTTATATTAATGATATAATTGGCGAAAGGATAATAATTTCAAGATATAATATTTCTGATGATATAAAAGTATGCGAAAATGAGCAATTATTAACAAATATGTGTTATGAAGTTGCAAAAGCATTATATGATTTTAGAGGTAATACTAATTTCAAAATGGCAAAAAATGTTGAACCAAGTAATGCTAGTACTGATAAATGTTACATATCAAAAGATTATATAGAACATAAAAAAGATAATGGTTATCAATCCTTACATATATCAATCACTCATAAAAATAATCCTGATTTTTGTTCTGAAACACAGATAAGAACTTTCGAAATGGAAAACATTTCTAAAAAATCAAATAAAGTTGCTCATACAAAATATAAATCAAGACCTGTAAATGATTTAGCTGCTAAAAAAGTTCCTTTGTATTTTGAAATAACATCTTTTAAAGATGAATTCGGAAATCCTATTACAATTAATTTAGATTTTGAAAGCAGATTTTATCATTTCTACAATTCTGATAGAGATTCGTCTGCTCCTTCACAAACACCTCCAATTACTTATAAAAAATTTAGAAAAGAGCAATATGAATTAGAAAATTTATTAAATATTAGATTTAAAGATATACGTCAGGGCTTAAAACATTTAGAATCAAAAAATAAAGATCTTAAATATAAAGAAAAAGAAGAAGAGCAAGAAGTTTTATAATTACTTCTTGCTTTTTATTTTGCTTATTGCTAGTCCATCTCCTACTTCTAAAATCTCTGTTTCAAGATTTGGATTTTCAGAAACTTCCTTTATATATTCTCTTAGATTTCTAACAGCAGTACGTTGTTTATGTTTGTTATAATCACTCATAACATACCCTTTGTACAATATATTATCAGCAAAAATAACACCATTTTGATTTATCATTCTTAAAGCTTCTTTTAAGAAAAATGGGTATTTTCCCTTTGCAGCATCTATAAATACCATATCATATTTTCCATTTAAAGTTGGTAAAATTTCTACTGCATCTCCTTCATAAAGATTGATTTTATCTTCTACTCCTACATTTTTGATATTTACTTTTGCTTCTTTTATTCTTTCTTCATCTCTTTCAATAGTATCAATTATACCATCTTCTGCTAAAAATTCTGAAAAGCACATTGCTGAATATCCTACTGCTGCACCTATTTCCAATATTCTTTTGGGTGGTGCTTTTTTTAATTCTTTTTCAATTACTTCTAGTGTATCATCCATTATTATTGGAATATGGTTTTCTAGTGCTTTTTGTTTTATTTCTTCTAGCTTATTTTTATCCATATATGATCAACCTTATCTTTCCTCTTTTTCTTTGCTCTTTTCTGTATTATATTTTTTTATTGCTGTTTCCACCCAATCTGTAACACAATATTCTAAATTAAGTCCCCTATTTTTAAGATATTCAAATTTTTCCATTATATTATCATTTAGTATTTTCTCTATTATTTCTGCTTCTTCAAATCCTTCTTCAACATATTTTACTATTTGTTTTTGTACATATTGTCTGTTTCGTGAGTCTTCCGTTTCTGTTACTTTTTTATTTTTTAAATATATACTATCTTCTGCGAAATCAACAGCAAGTCCTCTTGTAACATTTCCACTTATTTTCATTATTCTTCTTACATCACTCATTTATTATCAACCTCATAATTATTTATTTCTATTAGCTCTTTCTCTTTCTTTTGAATCTAATATTTTCTTTCTTAATCTAATTGATTTAGGTGTTATTTCTACTAATTCATCATCTTGAATAAACTCAATAGCTTTTTCAAGAGACATTTGAATAGGTGGTACTAATCTTAATGCATCATCAGAACCAGAAGCTCTTGTATTTGTTAAATGTTTTTCTTTACATACATTTATTGCTAAATCTTCTCCTCTTGAATTTAATCCAACAATCATGCCTTCATAAACATCTACACCTGGTCCTATAAATAAATCACCTTTATCTTGTGCATTATATAATCCATATGTTACAGATTTACCTGGTTCAAATGCTACTATTGTACCTCTAACACGTGCTTGAATGTCTCCTTTGTATGGTTCATATGCGTCGAATATATGGTTCATTGTTCCTTCACCTTTTGTATCTGTAAGGAATTCTGTTCTATATCCAATTATTCCTCTTGCAGGAATTCTGAATTCGATTTTTGTATGTCCTGCTTCTGCTGGTTCCATGTTAACCATTTCAGCTTTTCTTCTTCCTAATTTTTCAATAACATTTCCTACACAGTCATCTGGTACGTTTACAACTAATAATTCAATTGGTTCACATTTAACTCCATTAATTTCTTTAAAGATAACTTTTGGTCTTGAAACTAATAATTCAAATCCTTCTCTTCTCATTGTTTCAATTAATACTGATAAATGTAATTCACCTCTACCAGATACTTCAAATGAGTCTGGTGTTGCTCCATCTTTAACTCTTAATGATACGTTTCTTTCTAGCTCTTTATATAATCTATCTCTTATGTGTCTTGATGTTACAAATTGACCTTCTTTTCCAGCAAATGGTCCATTGTTTACACTAAATGTCATTGTTACTGTTGGTTCATCTATGTCTACAAATGGTATCTTTTCTGGATGTTCAAAATCACATACTGTATCACCTATGTTGATGTCTGGTAAACCTGCAAATTCTATAATATCACCCGCTCCAACTTCTTCAACTTCAACTTTTTTAAGTCCAACGTGTGTATATAATTTTGCAATTCTTCCTTGTGTTATTTTGTCTTCTTTTCCACAGATGCTAACTGGCATTCCGATTTTCATTGTTCCTCTTTCAAGTCTTCCTATACCGATTCTTCCAACATAATCGTCATAATCTATGTTAGATACTAGCATTTGTGCTGGTCCTTCTAATTCGCATTTTGGTGGTTCTATTGTGTTTATTATTGTTTCAAATAGACATGATAGATCTGTTGTTTCATCTGCTAAGTCCATTTTTGCAATTCCATTTTTTGCTGATGCATATACTACTGGGAAGTCTAATTGCTCATCTGTTGCATTTAATTCTATAAATAATTCTATTACTTGGTCTACTACTTTTTCTGGTTGTGCTCCTGGTCTGTCTATTTTGTTTATTACTACTATTGGTTTTAGTCCTAATGCTAATGATTTTTTTAGAACTTCTCTTGTTTGTGGCATTGCTCCTTCAAACGCGTCAACTAATAATAAAACACCATCTACTGTTTTTAAAACTCTTTCTACTTCTCCTCCAAAGTCAGCATGTCCTGGTGTGTCTACTATGTTTATTTTGATGTCTCCATGCATTACTGATGTGTTTTTAGAAAGTATTGTTATTCCTCTTTCTTTTTCTTGGTCGTTTGAGTCCATTACTCTTTCTTGTACTTGTTCGTTTTCTCTGAATACGTGGCTTTGTTTTAGTAGTGCATCTACTAGTGTTGTTTTTCCGTGGTCTACGTGTGCTATTATTGCTATGTTTCTTATGTTTTTGTTGTTCATTTTTATTACCCCTTCTTTATTTATTTTTATTTTTTTATTTTTTCTGTTAACTTTAAAATTATACTACTAAATACAAAAAATGTCAATTGCATTTGACATTTTTTATGTAAATATGATATTTATAAGTTACAGTTCAGTAATAAGCTTTCTATGGTGTCTTTGCCTATATGTTTTTAAAAATTGAACCGTTTAATTGAAATTCAAAATAGAAAATATTATATAAAAATGTGAGGAATGTTCACGGGTAAAATG
>OHAQ01001452.1_pt1 | contig 18537 bp, 15 predicted proteins | sample 1577111 | NCBI WGS metagenome assembly OHAQ01 (sample SAMEA3541549, study PRJEB24748) | human gut metagenome | biome: human gut; feature: human-associated habitat; material: faeces | place: China | collected 2012 | reverse complement strand
TATTATCAAATTTATTTATAATTGTGCTTCCAAGTTTAAATTCTACTCCAAACATTATAAAAATAAAAATTAAAGTAATTATTATTTGAAAAGCATCTTTATTTTTTATAAATTTAGATAACTTCATAAAAAACATTGTTATAATACTAATAAATAATGTTGGTAAAATTGGAAAAATTAATAATATCAAAAATAAATATACATAATATATAATTCCAGCATATGTACAGATTCCATAAATAATTAAAGGAAAAAATGCAAATATTAATTCTGAAAAATATAAATTAACTACTATTGTATTAAATTTTGAAATCAATAATTCTTCTGATTTCAGTGGCAATGGTAATAATACTTCTAAATCTTTTGAAAAAAAGTATACATTGGTACTTGCCAAAATTATTTGAAAAATAATAATCATCATAAATAATAAAAAGAAAATATTTAAAAATAAAATTGGCTGTCCTACTTTTACAAGTTCATTTATAACTTCATAGCTTAAAAACGATATACCTGCCATTACAATTAAAATAAGCCACACAAAAATAGATTTTTTATTTATTTTATTTGTTTTTGGATCAATTATATAAGGATTTTGAAATGAATTTTTAAAAAATATTTTCGTTAAATTAAATATATTTTTTATTTTTTTATTCATTTTCAACAATCTCCATAAATAATTCTTCCAAAGATTTATTTTCTTTTAATTCTTTTTTCAAATCCTCATATGTCCCAACAAATAATAATTTTCCTTTATCTATTATTCCAATTCTATCGCATAATCTTTCTGCAACATCTAAAATATGTGTAGAGAAAAATACAGTATTATTTTTATTTGCATATTCTCTCATAATATTTTTTAATTCAAATGATGATTTAGGATCTAACCCTGTCATAGGTTCATCTAATATCCAATTTCTAGGATTATGTAATAATGTACCTATAATTATTAATTTTTGTCTCATTCCATGTGAGTAACTTTCTATTTTATTATTTAATACATTTATTATTTCAAATTTTTCTGCTAATTCTTCTATTTTTTTTATTCTATCCTCTGTTGAAACATCATATACATCTGCAATAAAATTCAAATATTCTATACCTTTTAATTTTAAAAATACATCAGGATTATCAGGAACCAGTCCCATTTGTTTTTTGGCTTCTATTGGATCTTTTATTATACTTTTATTATCAATCAAAATGTCTCCTTCATCTATTTCTAATATTCCAGTCATCATTTTTATTGTAGTTGTTTTTCCTGCTCCATTTGGTCCTAAAAAGCCGAAAATTTCTCCATCATTTATTTTTAAATTTAAATTATCTATTACTTTCTTCTCTTTTTTATATTTTTTAGATATATTTTTTATCTCTATCATAGGCAATCTCTCCTTTATTGCATTATAAATCAAAAGAGGTTGCTTTGCAACCCCTTATCTATTAATTATTCTATTCCAAATGACATTTCAAAATCCAAATCATCATTTAATTGCATTATTATTGTAACATTTCTTGCTTCTGAACTTTCTTCTGTTAAATCTGTAATGTTCAAAGTAACTGTATATAAATTACTTCCCTTTTGTTCTATATTTCTAAATTCAAATTTATTATATTCGAAAAATACGTTTTTCATATATTCTTCAAATTTTTCTTGTGTATCTAAGTAATTCTTTTTAAATCCACTTGATATACACTTATATGATGTTTTATAGTCATGTCTATTAATCATCTGTATAAATTTATCTACATTCATTTGAACTTTCTTTTCATTATTTGCTTCTGAATATGTTTCTTTAAATTTATCTGTTGTTATTGTATAATTATCTAATAATACTTCATAATTCATAACATTTTTTGCTCTAAAAATATAATAATTCTCATATTGATCTTGACAAACATATTCTGTATAATCCTGATAATTATTTATTAAATATTTTTTTATTATTATTTTTTGTAATTCATTTTGATTATTATTAACATATTCTTTATAATTATCAATATTCTCAAATCTTTTTTTCTTGTAATTTTCTTCTAATTTATTATATGATTTAGATATATCACTCAATACATTATTTTTAAAATCGTAAAAATAATTTTTTGCCATTTGCTCATCTGATATATTAGCATAATTAAAAGCATTATTAGAATTCTTGTTAATACTATCTACATCTATTGCAGTTATTTCATTATAATTTACATTATTTAAAGGATTTATACTATATGTATTATTATTTACATCTAATATTACTTCAAATATTTTTTCCTTTTTTTCATTATTTTCTATATAAACATAAAAATCTTTTATATTTTCACCATCAATAATATACATTTTGTCTATTAAAAAACTATTACCAATATCCCTAATTTTTTCATATACATTAGTTTTTGTTATATTATTTTTTTGTACGTATCCCACATATAATTGATCATAAATTGCTTGATTTTTATCCTCATTACTAGTTAATCCTGTTAACTGAGAATAAGATATTTCTCCTCCCTCAATATAATCCCCTTCTGATTGACTAGCAATTTCCATTATTACAGTTTTATAAAATTTATCTAAACAATCCTTTACTGTATAATATAATGTAATATTATCTACTTTTTTAATATTTGTATCTATATTTGTAGTATCCGCATTATTTTCATATGAATCTTCATGAGCAATATCTATCTCTTTTTTATTAATGAATAATAATAATAATATAACAATAACTATTATTATAAACAATGCAATAATAATATTTTTTATATATTTCATTCAAAACCTCCAAATTATTTTATTTGGTAACTCTAATTATTTTTCCTCTTGCATTAGATTTTAAGAAATATGTTGCTTTTACTGGTGAAGCATTTAGATTACCTCTCCAATGATTCTCGCTTCCACAATCATAAGCATATAAATCTCCATTTTCTAATTTTACAACTATATTCATATGATGGACCTTTCCTTCATTTCTTACAAATATATCCCCAGGTTGTAATTTATTATATGGGTTTTCACCAGCTGCTACTGATATTTCTTCCCACCCATATTTTGAATTCCAATTAGTTTGTAAAAAATTAGATGTATTATGTTGATAATAAAAATCACCTGTATAGCCTGCTTCATATAAAACCCATGAAACAAATCCACTACAATCTATTTGTCCACCTCTAAATGGTATACTAGAAATTCCTCCATAACTAATACTATTTCCATTAGAACAAATTGTTTGCCAAGCCTTAGATGCAATATCTAATATAGTTCCATCCCCAGCATAATCACTTGCACTTAATACCTCACCTGTACCTGCTGTATAAATTCCCTCGTGAAATAACTTCCAATTTGCTTGTGATCTACCATTACTCTCTACATTACTATTAAAATATGTTTTTCCACTACTTGATTTTGCATTTTTTACAAGAGCATCCGTATTACCATAAGTTTTATATGCTTGAATAAAATTACCTATATTTCCATATTGGTACATAATACATGTTAATGCATCAAGTTGAGGTTGTGTAAATTCATCTAATATACCTGCATTATTTAATTGTGTCTTAATACTAGTCTGATATCTATCTAATAATTTTACTTTTACTCCATCAACAGCAGTTACACTTAATTTAGATACTCCAATAGTATCATAACTACCATTATTTATCATTATTCCTTCTTCTTGATATTCAGCTATATGCCAATATGTTTTTCCATTGTCTGCTGTGTGACAAACACCAAATCCAAAATTTCTTGTAGAAGTATTTGAATCAGTATAACAAATATATTCTGATTTATCTTCTGTTATATATCTCGCCACTGATGAAGAATAACTTATTTCATTCCTTAAATATTTCCATACTGTACCATTTTCCCAAGAAGCTAGATAATCAAATAATATATTACTACTTGATGCAATTCCTATACTAACAAAACTATTTTCTTCATATTCACTAAAATCGTAACTTGTAATTCCAAAATCATGTCCAGTTGCTCTATAAAACAAGTATTTAGTCAAGTCAAGCATATCTGGTGCATTATTTTCAATTATCTCCCATAACCAATTACTTACACTTCCATCAGTCAAATATTTTCTTGCTTTTATATGTGTTTTTTTACATAAGATAGTAACAAAATTATCCTCATTTGCATTTTTATCGTCCTTAGGTTTACATATTGGTGTCTGCGCAACATATTTTTGTTCAGTAGTAGTAATTGTCTGAGTTTGAACTCTTTCTATCTTATGATCATAATTTTTTATATCTACATAAGAAACTTGTACATCCGCTACAATATCATCTTCAACTTCCATGGGTGGAGAACCATTTATTCCATTTACTATCCTCTTTGGTTTAGTCCCATTTTTTTCAATATATGTTTTTACAGATTCTGCAAAAGCAACTGCTTCTGAATCATTTAATAAAGAACTATCACTATTTGAATCTTTTGATGTTCTATCATTTAAAACATATTCTGTATCATCTTGATTAGCAGAATTACTCTCAACAGTTGGTATAATCTTGTCTGGAAAAGCATATTCTTTACTATAATAATATATCCACACATCTGCTTTTGTTAAATCATATTTAATATCATTTCTTTCTGTAATTATAGTATGTGTTACAACATAATCCGTAGAATCTGTACTATATGACGCAGGATATCTTGAACTATAATTTCCATCAGCATTTGGTGAATCCTTTGCAAGCCAATATCTTTGAGTTGCAAATCCTGTAAGTCCATATGTATTTCTAACAAATAATCTTGCATATTTATCAGTTCTTGTTTCTTTTTTATATTTATATACATTCTCGTCTTTTGTAGTCGTAATATTATCATAAATTGATATTGTAATTTCACTATTTTCAACTAAATCTGCTAATTCTAATACAAAACTTGGATCTTCACCTATTACTAATAATGACCACAAATAATTAAAAGGCATTGTATATTTACCTACTACACTTTTATAATTTATTGAAATTGTTGATAAACTCATTATTAGTTTACTATAATTTCCATCTGATTTTTTATTACTTTCATTTAAAGTCTCTGTATAATCATTAATTTTCGTATCAATATCATTAAATGTTAATGTCTCTGTTACTGTATTCAGATAAGCTACAATAGCATTACCTTGACTATCTAATGTAAAATATTCTAATGCCTTTGTATCATTTTTTTCTACATATGAAGAAAATGTATTTGAATCTATATAACTTAGAAAAACACTTGTACCATCATTTTTGTGCCTTTCAAACTTTATTATTCCATTCAATTTTCCGTCTACTTGTCCCATGTCAGGATATTGAGTAATAATTTCAGCATTCAATAATTTTTCTAATTGTTCTGGATTATCCAAATATTCAGAATATACATCGTTAATACACCATAATATTTCAGCCTGTGTAACATCATCTAAGCTTGTTACTTTTGGATTTTTTCTTAATTTTTCATTTATTTTAAGTTTTTCTATTATTTCCTCATCAGTCATATTTTCAATTTCTTCATCACTAATTCTTAAATCTTTTAATCCAGCTTTTATTATTGCATCCTTATCAACAACCAGCCCACCTTCATCTACCGGATTTACATTTCCAGTATAATTTGAAGGATTACCTGATTTGTTTTCATCCCATTTTCCATCATCTATTGTGATAAAATAATAAGAAGAAGATAATAATATAATTATCATAATCATCAAAATCAAAACAACAATTAATTTTTTATTAAAAAATACTGATTTTAATGTTTCTTTTATTTTTTCCAACTTATTATTACCTCCTTCTTTTCTATTATAATTTAATTTTTAATTCTTTAAAATCATATTCTGCTTTATTTTCTAATTTATTATATTCATCATAATTTAAAACAAATTTAGAAAATACAATATTTTTCATTTTTCTTGTAGAACTATATGAATTACTGAATTTAATTTTTAAAGTAGTTTTTAGTTTGCTTTGTACAACAAGTTTACTTGTATTTATTTCATTATTAAAAAAATACACTTTTTTATCATTTGAATCTAATAAATAAACTGATTTTACATCATCATTTGTATCTAATAATATTGTATTATTAGAATTATTTTCTACATATATATTATATTCTTCATAATCCATATATGTATTTACTTCCTTCACAGTAACTTTTATATCATTATACATAGTTTCTAAATTCAAATTTTTTCTTCCAATATAACTATTTATATTTAGTTTATATTCATTACTTTTTCTAATAACAGTCATATAATCTTGTCTAGTTTCTGTACTATTTAATTTTCCTGTTGATAATATATCATCAGTAATCATGATTCTATATATATCTCCAACCCAATTTTCTATTGTATAAGATTTTTTATCTCCATTAAATAAATACTCATAATATATCCTTTTAAAATCTTCAACACTTGGATACATTTCTTCCTTACACTCATCTGTAAGTAATTCATATGCATCCTCTACGTCTCCTTCATTACAATAATTAAAAAAAGTATCTATTATATCTGTATCTTTCTTTAATTTATCTTGTGATATTTCAGAGCCAGTCACAGATGATTTATTAGATGTAACTGCATTACTATAAGTAATATTACTCACAACAGACTCTTTTTTGCTATTATTACTACCATTATTTTTTTTAGCAAAAAAGTTTAATATCTGTATAATAGCTATTATAAAGACTATAATTAGTATAATCCATAAAATTTTCTTTCTATTTTGATTATAATATCTTATCAATCTATACATAATTATAGCCCTCCATCTACATTAATATTTATATTTACGTTTATTAATTATTGAAGCAATTCTCATTGTTTCCTCACCTAATTTTTCTGGATTTATGTTTTTAGTTTTTACTGTATTATTTTCAGCAAACTCTTTTGTCCAAGTATTTTGATATTTTGAAATATCATCACCTTTCATCTTATCCATTCTTTGACCAATTCTATTACTATACTTGATTCCAGCTTTTGCCTCTTCTCTACTTAAATTATCTTCTTTTTCTGCTTTATATCCAGCTATTATATCATCCATATCATAAATTCCATCTCTTGCATAATCATCTACAACATTATTCATTATAAATTTCACTTCATTATCTTCGTATCCAGCATCTTCTAATTTTTCTATATTAGCAGAATCTTTTTTCATCTTCTTAATATACTCTTTTTGTTTAACTTTTTCATATTCATCTTTATCATAATATCCTTTTTGGAATTCATCATGCATATCTATTGAAGAATTCAATAATCCTCCTACACTATCCGCTGTAGAAGAACCCAATTTATATCCTCCCATAACACCAGCAGATGCAAATTGAAATGCTTTTGAAGGATCTCCTGTTGCTAAACCAATTGTTCCAGCTGCCATGCCAAATGCTGTTGCACCTGCGGCTCCCATAGCAACTTTTGTTGCAGTTCTTAATGGATGCATATTTTTTATAGATTTTTGCATTTTGCCTTTCATATCACGTGTATAAGATTTTCCAACTGATGCAATTCCTCTAAGAACTCTATTTTTCTTCTTTGCTTTTGCATTTTGTTCATTAAATACTTTATTATTATCACTAGGCTTATTATTACCATTTTCAATTGGTGTTTTATTTTGTTCATCAGGTTGTATTTTACTAACCATTGAATTAGGATTCTGTCGTTCCATATTTCTTTGTTGAAAATCAATTACATTATTATTATTTTGTTTATCTTTTTCACTTTCTTTATCTATTTTATTTTCTTTTGATTCATCACCAAATCCATTTATAAGTGCTTCTTTCTCATCCCATCCACTGCTAATTCTTGGTAATCCTCCATCATCGTCATTACTACTTGAATTATTATTTCCTCCTGGTCCACCATCTTTACCAAATTTGGGTGGTTTATGTCCCATTATTTTATTTAGTCCACTCATTGTTAATGCAGCTCCTGCCGGTCCAGCTAAGAATCCAGGAGTTTGAGCTTTTTCAAATCCAAAGAATTTACGCATTAATTTTTCTGCCGGTATCATAAATGCTATGGCTACCAAACTATATAACATATTTGTATTAGCTAATTCAAATGCTGAAGATACTAGTATTGTATATAATAACAAATGTAATGGTTGTATTAACAAATTGAATATATATTCTTTAAACCACATATCAAAAGCCTGTGCTTTACCATCATTCATTTTGTCTATTGGATATGTCAACGCAACTAATGGAGCAATAATTGTTAAAAATGCCATATATAAAACCCTTTTTAAATATGTGAATATAAAATATACTGTAAACAATACTAATATAACAAACATAACCGCATATCCTGCATATGTAGTAGTAGAATCTGCCCCCATTTCAGCATTCAATCTCGCAAGTCCTAATAAATTTGTTTTCCACTGAATATATCCATCTGCTTCGAGGTTAGTAGTATCTATTCCTGCATCATTCAAAGCATTTTTTATTTTTCCATCATCATCAGCAATTAATTCATAATATTCATTTGTTGTTGGTTTTGCATCTACAACAACCTGTGTTATTTTATTAACAAACATATTTGCAAAAGACATTATATATTGCATAACAAACAATAAACATATTGCTACTATCCAATCTATCAAAAGTTGTTTATATTTAGCCTTATCTGTTGCAGTACTTGATATTATTATTCTTATACCCACATAAACTAATATTGATAATAATGCTACCAATGAAATATCTCTTAAAATGTTATACCATGTTGAAACAGTTGATTGTAATTGCTTTGCAATTGAAGTAATTTCATTAACTGAACCAGTTACTACTGTCGTTTCAACGTCTTCATACACTTCTCCTGCTCCATCATCCCAAATAGCAGTTGCAACATTAGTATCCCACTTATATTTTATACCACCATTTTCAGTAGAATCAAAATTCAACCATTCCCAATTTTCGCCTTGTGTATTTGCATCAAATCTTGTACAAAACCATGATCCAGAACTGCTATAACAATAAGTATATACTTTTCCATTATAATTCCATTTGTTCTGTGTATATTTATTAGGAGATTGTGCAATTCCATTACCTTCTGTAAATGTTTCAGTCATTGAATTACTTCTATCATATCCACAATTATCTACTAAGTATTTATTTGTATATTCATATCTACTTCCAATACTCTCTCTTTTGACTACATTCTTGGTATTATCAACTGAAATTGTCTCATCACTAGGATTAAAAAAATCAACATCAAACAATGGTATTTTATTTGAAAATATTTCTTCTGGTGAAATTGAATACAAAGGCAATTTCAAATCATCCGGTAACATATTACTATTATACACTGTCGCAGCAACAATACCACTAGTAAGAGAAACCATAAGTACTGTTCCTACACCAATGGATGATAAAGTCACTCCAAGTGCCGCCAATCCTGCAACTACCAGACCTGCCGTCACTATAACAGCAGCTGCAACTACTACTGCCACAATTATTGCAACCATAACTGTTTTGAATATATCCCACCATTTTGTAGACATATCCACAGTTATTGACGATTGATCTTGATGATAAATTATTTTATGCGATATATCCATTATTCCATCTCCGAGTCCTAACATTAAGTCAATAACTGGCTTTAATAATTTACCTCCAACACCATCATTATCAGCCCTAACAGCCTTTGGCATACAAAAGCTAAAAATTGTAATTACCAAAAATATAATCATCAACTTTTTAAACAAATTTTTATTTTGAAAAATCTTCATAAAGTTTAAACCTCCTGACATACTTTACGCATTATTTCTTTTTGCAATCTGATTCAAGTTTGTCTCAACAAACTCAAACTCTTTTTTAGTCGGCATAATCTTCAAAATAGCCGAATCTGCACCAACTTTTAATAATCCCTCACCCTTTTGGCAAGTAACTAAAAAGTTAGCCTCACCTTCTGAAAGTTTAAACACCTCTTTCAAGTATTGTATTTCAGATTTATCTTGTGCTAAAAATAGTTTAGTATCAGAAGAAGTAAGAACCGCCTGAGCCTCTGGTTTCTCATAAAAATCTTGGAATCTTTGAGAAACAATAGCCAAAGAAACATTTCTCTTTCTTGCACGTCTTGCCATCTTATTTAAGAAATCAACAGCCTCTGGATATGGTAATAACATCCAAGCCTCATCAACTAAAACTCTCTTTTGTGTAGCTTTTTTTCTATCTTCACTGTTTTTCTTAACGAATTTTTCCCAAATCCAAGAAAGTAAAATTTGTTGTGCAAGAGGTCTTGCAAATCTTTCTTCCAATTGAGAAATATCCAAATTTATAAATGGTGCACCATCTAACAACTCAAAAGTTGATTGTCCATCAAAATAAGCCATTTGACCATCATATTCTCTTATGTATTGTTTCATAACCTTTAATAAATAACTGTAATGATATTGATAATCCACATTAGTATTTTCCCTAGCCTTACCTTGAATTCTTCTATACCAAGAACCAATAGTAGGCATCTCTTTTTTCTCTTTTGAGAAAATATTACCTTGCATAATTCCACCAGAAGTCTTATACAAACTATCAGGATTACTATTAATTCCCAAAGCTGCATATTCCTCTGCAACAGATTCTGCAATTATCTGTTTTGTCAACTCATTTACCTCATCTGAACGAGTACTTCCTCTTGCCATAGTAAGTAAAGCTTGCGTAACATCCTCCACCTTATTTTCTATGTTTAAAGTAACTCTTTCTTTTCCTGTTATTTCATCTTTTACAATTTCTGTTTCAACATCAAATAAATTAATTATCGTCTGTGAAGTTGGACTTATAACAACATTTATACCACCCAAACTTTCAGCAACAATTGTATATTCACCTTCTGCATCTAATGCTAAGCTTTCTATACCCATTAAAACAGATGATCTTGATATTAATGTTTTCATTGTTACAGATTTACCAGCACCAGACTTAGCAAATATAACCATATTATAATTTGTAAGTGATGAATGGAAATTATCAAATAATATTGGCGTACCTGTTTGTTTATTAAATCCTAATGGAACACCTGTTGGATGTCCTACTTCAGAAGTTGTAAATGGAAATACTGTTCCCATTGAATTTCTATCAAAAGTATGTGTTCTATGTATTTTATCATCCATAAATGGTAAATTTGATTTAAAAGCTTCCTCTTGCATTCCCCATGCAGTTTTCACTCCAACCAATGTTTTAGCCATTTCTGATGATAATAATTTAGAATATCTATCCAAATCTTCTAAACTGTATGCAAAAACAGTAGAAATGATTGAAGCCTCATATAATTTATTAAATCCAGCTGCTATTTCATCTCTTAGTTGTTCTGCTTCCATTCTTTTTTGAGAAATTGTACTCTCTCTATTTATATTTCCTTTATCTGCTGCTACAATTCTTTCAGTCTCTAATTCGTTTATTACTCTATTTAAATCATTTTGTGATTTATCCTCTTTAACTGGGTTAATGTATATTGATGTATTTGTATCTCCAAACATATACATATCTCTAAACAATTCAGGGAAAGTACACATTCTTGGAAGAGATGATACAAAAAAGCTACGTGCATATCTTTTTACATTAGAAATAATTTCCAAATGATCTATATTAGAAGCATCAATCCCAGAAGGTGCAATCAATTCTTTGATTGACTTCTTTTTTAAAATTGCAACATCTTCTTCACGATATTCTCTAAACTGTTCTTGTAGACTTTCTTCTTGTTGTCTTTGTTTTTTCGCCATCTTTATCTCCTCCTTTTTCTTCTTTTGTTTCTTTTTTCTTACTATCTTTATCAATTTTTTCTATTGCTTCTTCTGCCACATCTTGTCCTATTGATCTTTTGTTTTCTTCTATTAATGCTTTTGCCATTTGATCAATTAATTTATTTAATTCTTCTTCTTTACGTTTTGCTCTTCTTTGTTTTTCATTTTCTTCTACTACATCATAAATAGCTTCATTTGCTTTCTTTATTGCATCTTGTTCTATTTTTAAATCTAGTTCTTTCATTCTCTTATCTAAAACATCTGGTGCTGTTGAATATAAATCTTCATAACCAGCATTTAAAGCTTTTCTTAAATTAAATGTCTCAGATTCATCTCTATTATAAGCAACATATAATAATTCTGCTAATTCAGTAGAATCTAATATTTTACTATTTATTCCACAAACAGCTAACGAATTGATAATTGCTTGTGCTTTTGTATATAATTCTGAAAAAGATAAATTTGAAATTTCATCTTTACTATATGCTCCATTAGAAGCTTCTTCTGGATAATATGGAATAATTATATAATAATGTTTGCTTAAAATATTTTTGTTCAAACTTAATCTTTCAGTATTATTAATTATATCAACACCATATTCATATAAATTTTTTTGTCTTATCAGTTCATATTTTTCTTTACTTAATTCTTTTTCTGAATATTGTCCAGAACGTGCTTTTTGATTATATTCCATTTGTTTTGCTGCATATTGCTTAGAAATTTCATCTACTCTTTCTTTATATGTATTTATACTACTTCCTAAATTTACAGTTCTTGTTTGAACATATATCTGAATTGGATATCTCAAAGTATTTAAGAATTGTAAAAATCCTTGTTCAACACTATTTTTTTCTAATCCAGACATTAAATCATAGTTAATACCTTGACATTCAATTACCATTAAAAATCTTTTTCCATCTTTTTGAATTATCATATTGTCATCGATTTTATCAAATTCCATAAATTTAAAAATAGATTCCTTTGTATAATTTTGAGGAACTACTGATTTTATCTTTGTCGTACTTTGATTTTCAACTTTTTTTTCTTTTGGCTTTTTGCTCTTAAATTTCAATACTAAAAACACAATACAAAGTATGAAAAGTATGCTTAACATAATTCCAAGTAAAATAGTTAATAAATTTATTAATTGATTATTGTCCATCTTTCGTTTCCTCCTCCGGTTTATATACATATATTTTATTACCGTTCTTTTTAAACTTTATCCACCTTATAATAACATCATCAATGTTTTCTCCACCAGTTTTTTTTGTTATTTCTAAGCCATTTGCTTCCGGCACTTTAAGTGTTCCTATTGCAAAACCTATTGCTGCAAATATTAATGTGATAATAATTCCCACGGTTGCAAATCCTAACATTCTTAGAATAAAATAAAATATTAATCCAATAACTGCTCCTGCACATGTGAATATTAATCCTTTCGTTGAGAATATGTATAATATTCTTCCTTCACCTTTATAATCTCTTGGTATTTCATAGGTTCGCATATTTTTTCCTCCGTATTCAAATTTTATAATTATACAATATATATTATAGCATAAAGTTGTGGATAATTGTATAGTTTTTGGCAAAAAAAGTGGAAATTTAATAGATTTGTAACATTTTTGTAATATCAATTTTTAAAACTCTTTTAACTTTTATTTAGGGAAATACATATTTACGTTTTTAAAGAAAAAAAGAATAATTCTTATTAGAATTATCCCTTAATAAAATTTTTACTATTCAGCCATATTAAATATAAATGTTGCTATTGATGTTGCAGCAACTACTAATATGATACCTATTATTAATGGTATAAAAGATTTTTTATAATCTGCTTTTTCTTCAACACTTCCTAGCATATATTTAACACCTAATACCATTATTATAATAACTGCTGCTATTGCTGCTATATTTCTTATCATACCCATTATTTGTCCAGCTTTATCTTTTAAATCTCCTGATTCTCCATAACTTGCTGTTATATCACTTGGTTTTAATGCCTCTGCTGCTAATACATTTGTTGCAAATGTAATTAAAACAATAGCAAGTAATAATACTGTAAGTACTTTTACTGTTTTTTTCATTTTTATTTCCTCCCTTTTTTATTTTTTATTTATTATAATATACTTAGTATTCTAAGTAAACATTAATAACTAATTTATAAATTATTTCCAATTGTTATAAAAATTTTCCAAATTCCAAATGCTCCGAATGCAACTATACATCCTATAACAAAAGGAATTAATGCTTCTTTTATCTGTGCTTTTTCTTCCATTGAGCCTAGCATAAACTTTATTCCTAAAATTGCTGATATAATAACAGCTACAATTACAGCACACGTTAATAATATATTATAAATTTCATTTGACGTATTTTGTAATTTTCCATAATCTATTGATGTTGTATTATCGCCTTTACCTGCATTTATAAAATCGTCTCCACCTGTTATTACAGATGTTAATCCACTATCGGCCTTTACTACATTAAAATTACAAATTAATATATTTATAAGAATAATTACAAATATTATAAATATTTTTCTTTTCATTTCAATCACCTACTTCATCATTTAGTTACTGCATTATAAATGAATGTAACTAATGTTGTTCCTGCTACCGCCATTATACATCCTATAATATAAGGTATCATAGTCTGTTTGTAATTTGCTTTTTCATCTACACTTCCAATCATATATTTAACTCCTATTACCATTAGCACTATTACTGAAACAACTGCACTTATATTTCTAATTGCACCTAACACAACTCCTGCTTTTTGAAAAGCTAATGTTGTATCAGTATTAGCTGTTGGAATATAATTATCTGGATTAATTGTTGTAGCAGTTGAGGTTGAAGTATCCTTTTTCACTGTACCTCCTGCACCTGGTATCAATTCATAAGAGGCATATGCTTTTACATTAAATATATTTATAAACATAAAAATTGATATTATTATTATAAATATATTTGGTTTTATCTTCATGTAATCACCAACTTTCATACGTACTATATTAATTATACCTTATAATTTTAGTTTTTTCAACTTTTTTTTAGTATTTTGTTAATTTTATTACATTTTCCCAGTTTTAGTCAATATTTTTTATCAATTTTGTATAAATTTTAATTAAAAAGTGTTATAGTTTAATAAAAAAAAGTACTAGCATATTTGCTAGTACTTTGGCGGAGATGAGAGGGTTCGAACCTCCGCGCCCCTTTCGGGACCTAACTGTTTAGCAAACAGTCCCCTTCACCACTTGGGTACATCTCCATATATAAAAATAAAGATATAAAATCTTAAATCTATAAAATTATAAATTTATGGTCTTATATCTTTAATTTATTTGGCGGAGAGGGTGGGATTCGAACCCACGGTAGGCTATTAACCTACGCCAATTTTCAAGACTGGTGCCATAAACCAACTCGACCACCTCTCCATATTTTAGACAAATATTTTTAAAGTTGCCTAACGACAGTATTTATATTAACATTTATAAAAACATTTGTCAATAGATTTTTTAATATTTTTTTATTTTGTCAACCACCTTTAATTGTAGTTTATTTTTATTTTCCTCTATATATATTATTAGAATTAATTGCTTTGTTAATTGCTTCTGCTTCTTCATCTGATAAAGTATATGATGAATTTCCTTTTTCAACAGGTTTTGCATAAATATTAGACATTTCTCTTGAATAGATACCATTAAAAACAACACCCGAATTTTCTTCATCTAATAATGCCACAGCAAAACTCAAATCACTTCCAGTATCTTTAAAAGCACTATATCTAACAATTCCAATTTTTTGAACACATCTGCTTAAACTTTCATCTAAATTTCTGCAAAAATCCATTATTTCTAAATTTTCTTTTTCAACTCTATCAACCTTATACATAAAATTTTCTAAGTCTTCTTCTAAATTTTTACCATTTCCTAATTTATGCATAAATTTTTTATATTTATTTTTTAAATTCATATTACTTATTAGCAATACTACAAAACCTATAAATAATAAAACTACTAAAATACTCAAAATTAGCAAATAATTATCTGTTCTCAAAAAATTCATTAATTCTTGCATTTAACCAAGCCTTTCTATTTCATTAAATTTAATATTCTTTCCAAATCATCATTTGATGAATATTCTATAACAATTTTGCCTTTTTTCTTTCCAGGGGCTAATTTTACCTTTGTTCCAAAAAATCCTTGGAATGTGTTTTCAATATCTTTATATAAAATACTTATTCTTTTTAATTCTTCTTTTGAAACCTCTTTTTTATTTATCATTTTATTTGTTTGTTCTAGTTCCTTTGAAGTTGCACCTCTTTCAATAATATCAACAGCTGTCAAATATTGTTTTTCAGGGTCTGTTATACTTAGTAAAGCTTTACAATGAGCTTCTGTTATTTTTCCTTGTTTTGCAAACTCTAATACCCTAGGCTCTAAATTTAAAACTCTTATTGAATTAGCTATTGCACTTCTACTTTTTCCTAGTTTTTTCGCAACTTCTTCTTGTGTCAAGTTATATGTTTGTATTAAATTTTTTATACCTAATGCTTTTTCATAAGGATTTAAGTCTTCTCTTTGTATATTTTCTATTAAAGCTATCTCATTATTTCTTCTTTCATCATCATCTCTAATTATTGCAGGTATTTCCTCTAAACCTGCTAATTTACAAGCTCTCCATCTTCTTTCACCTGCAATAATACTATAATATCCATTTTTTTCTGTTACAATTATTGGTTGGATTAAACCATATTCTTTTATTGATTCTGCTAATTCTTCTAATGCTTCTTGATTAAAATTCTTTCTTGGTTGTTCTCTGTTTGGTTCTACTTCTGTAATCTTTAAATTTTTTAATACATCATCATCTTTCACTTGTTCTTCTTCTGGTGTAGGCCCAAATAATGCATCCAATCCTTTTCCCAAACCTGTTTTCTTTGGCATTTATATCACTTCCCTTTCAATTTATTTATTTCTGGAATCATTTATTTTTAAGAATTCTTTTGTAAATTTCTCGTAACTTTTAGCTCCTTTTGAACGTGGATCATATTCTGTTATAGGCATTCCATAGCTTGGTGCCTCGCTTAGTCTTACATTTCTTGGTATAACTGTTTTATAAACTTTCTCACCAAAATATTTTTTTACTTCTTTTACAACTTGATTAGATAAATTTGTTCTAGCATCATACATTGTAAGAAGTGCACCTTCTACTTCCAAGTTTTTATTTAAATGTTTTTTTACTAAATTTATAGTATTTATTAATTGTCCTAATCCTTCTAGCGCATAATATTCACATTGTACTGGTATTAAAACACTGTCTGATGCAGTAAAGGCATTTAATGTAATTAATCCTAATGATGGAGGACAATCTATTAATATATAGTCAAAGCTATCTTTAATATCTTCTAATTTTTCTTTTAATCTTTGTTCTCGTGACATCATAGATACCAATTCAACTTCTGCTCCTGCTAAGTTTATATCTGATGGACAAACTAGTAGATTTTTGATCATTGTTTTTTCTAATGCTTGTTCCATTCCTGCATCTGTTGCTAGAATATCATATGTTGAAAATTCTACATCTTTTTCAGCTCCAACACCACTTGTAGCATTCCCTTGTGGGTCTGCATCAATTAATAATACTTTTTTTCCTTTTTTTGCAAGCATTGTACTTAGATTTATTGTTGTTGTTGTTTTTCCTACTCCACCTTTTTGATTTGCTACTGATATTACTTTTCCCACGTTTTTTGCCTCCATTCTTTTAGTAAACATTTACTTATTAATTTCTTTGATTGCTATATTTATAATATACAAATATTTATAAAAAGTCAATGTTTTTGTGATGTTTTTTTTATTTTTTTGTTACTACGTAATAAATATTAAAAACAAATTAATTAAATTTTAATATATAAATATTTAAAGTCAAAGACCCAATGGTAGACCCCAGATATGTTTTTGACTAAAATATTTATATATTAACATTTAATCAATTTGTTTTTAGCAATTTACTAAAACCCTTAATCAAAAAAATACAAAAAAAGAACCACTATATAAAATATAATGATTCTTAACAATTTATTTTAAAGGTTCCTTAACCGGTATACCTGCTTTTCTAGGATATTTATTTGGTGTATTCTTTATTTTATCTATAATAATAACATTTCTTGACATATCAGAATCTGGCAAAACAAATTCATCAATAATTTTAATTTTTCCTCCAAGAACTTTAATTGCATTTTTTCCATTAGATAATTCTTCTTCTACACTACTTCCTTTCATACATACACATTGACCACCAACCTTTGCAATTGGTAATAAGTATTCTGAAAGTACAGCAAGATTTGCAACAGCTCTTGCTGTAACAAAATCAAAACTTTCTCTATATTTTTTATCTTTTCCAAAATCTTCAATCCTACTATGAACTGTTTCTATATTTACTAAATTTAATTTATTTATAACTTCATTTAAAAAATTAATTCTCTTATTCAAAGAATCTACCAAAGTTATTTTTAAATCTGGTCGTAATATCTTTAAAGGAATTCCTGGAAAACCAGCCCCTGTTCCAACATCTGCAAGTGTATTATTTTCTTTTATATATTTATTTATAGTTAAAGAATCTATAAAATGTTTTAATATAACCTCATTAGGATCTGTAATAGCTGTCAAATTTATCTTTTCATTCCATTCTAACAATAAATTCATATATTCGTAAAATTGATTTAATTGTTCTTCGGTAAACTTTATATCAATCTTTTCACCATAAAATATCATTATTTTTTTAAATTATTATTCTTATTCCATTTCTGAATCGTCAATGCTCCGCTACCGGCACATAAAAA
>OHAQ01001423.1_pt1 | contig 18730 bp, 15 predicted proteins | sample 1577111 | NCBI WGS metagenome assembly OHAQ01 (sample SAMEA3541549, study PRJEB24748) | human gut metagenome | biome: human gut; feature: human-associated habitat; material: faeces | place: China | collected 2012 | reverse complement strand
TGGACTATATGACATTGAAAGAGGCCGCCGAGAAGTGGGGCGTGACACCTCGTAGGGTAAATTATTATTGTGCTGGTGGGCGTATCCCCGGTGCTGTGAAAATGGCCGGTGTTTGGCTGCTCCCTAAAACTGCGGAGAAGCCGCCTGATAGGCGCAGAAAGGAAGGAAAAAAGAATAATGAAGATTCTCTTAATTGAAGATGATATAGAAATAAGTGAAATGTTATGTAGCTATCTTATAGCAGAAAATTTTGAAGTTGTCTGCGCTACCGATGGTCAAAAGGCATGTGAGGCTTTCGACATTGGTTCTTATAGTATCGTCTTGTTGGATTTGATGATTCCCAAAATTACAGGTATGAATGTAATGAAGTATATTCGTCAAAAAAGTACGGTGCCAATTATCATCATTTCTGCAAAGGATTCGGATTCCGACAAAACTTTAGGTTTGGGCCTCGGTGCGGATGATTATATTACAAAACCGTTTTCCATAACAGAGGTTATGGCGCGTATTAAAGCAAACATACGGAGAAATACCGAATATGCTGCCGTACAGCCAGAGCAAACGAAACTTGTGTGGGGCCCATTGGTTATGAACTTGGAAAATCACACCGTCACAAAATCAGGCGAGATTATCGAACTGACCGCAAAAGAATTTGATATTTTACGGCTGCTTCTGGAAAACCTGCTGGAAGAGCGTCTGCCGATAAAGTCGGTAACGGTGATGGTGCAGAAAGAGGCGGGCGTGCGGCTTTGCGCCGAAACGGGCACGCGCGAAAGCGGCGCGGTAACTTTCGCAGTACGGTATTTTTCCGAGCCGAAGAAGCTTTTCGACGTATCGCGCGGCAGCTTTTACCCTGCGCCGAACGTTGACAGCTGCGTTATCAGATTCGACCTGCGCGAGCACACTCCCGAGGGTGTGACGGACGAAAAGTTTTTCTTCAAGGTAGTCCGCGCGGCGTTTCAGCAGCGGCGCAAGACGCTCTGCAACTCGGTATCGGCGACCATCGGCGCGGAGAAATCTGCGGTGATAAGCGCGGCGGAATCGGCAGGCCTTAGCCCGACGATACGCCCCGAAGCCATGAGCATGGAGCAAATGATAGCTTTCTCCGAGCAGCTCAAAAAGATGATATAAAGCAAAAAAAGCCTCACTCTGACAAATTTCAGCGCAGAGAGAGGCTTTATCTATATCATCGGCACAAGACCGTATATCGACATTATATTCACCGCGGGCGGGATAAGTTCGCGGCGGAATACGACATTTTCGGCACGAAGCCGCACCGAATATCATACACTGATATGAAGGGGGTGGTATAATGCCATGAATTTCGTAAATTTTGATAACTCTGCCACCACGTTCCCGAAGCCGCCGAGCGTTGCGGCGGCGGTGCAGACTGCTTTCACGCGGTACGGCGGAAACCCCGGCAGGGGCGGTCACAAGCTTTCGGTCGCGACATCTGAGCAGGTGTTCAAGACGCGCGCGGCGGCGGCTGATATGTTTGGCGCACAGCCGCAGGACGCCGTTTTTGCCGCAAACTGCACCGCCGCGCTGAATATGGCGATAAAGGGAATGATGCAGTACGGCGGGCACATCATAATCTCAGACTACGAGCACAACTCAGTTTTCCGCCCCGTATACGCGCTGTACAAGCGGCGCGGGGCGACATTTTCCGTAGCGCAGATCAGCGACAGCGACGAGGAAACGGTAGAGAATTTCCGCAGGCTGATACGCAGCGACACGAAGTGCATATGCTGCATGGCGGCTTCAAACGTAACGGGGCGGCTGATGCCGATACGCGAGCTTGCCGAGCTTTGCCGCAGCTACGGGATATGTTTCATCACCGACGCGGCGCAGGCGGCGGGGCTTATCGACCTAAAAGTCGGCGGCGGGGTGAGCTTCATATGTGCTTCGGGGCACAAGGCGCTCTACGGGCCTTCGGGCACGGGTCTGCTGATCTCGAGCGGCGAGTACGAGCTGAGCACGATAATGGAAGGCGGAACGGGCGCGACCTCAGAGCAGCCCGAGCAAACGCCTTTCCTGCCCGAGCGGCTGGAGAGCGGCACTGTCAACACGGCGGGCATAATAGGTCTGCGGGCTGGGCTGGAGTTTGTAAAGACGAAAACTCCGCAGCGGATATTGGCGCACGAGATCTCGCTCTGCGAGCAGTTTGAGCAGGGTATCTCGCGGATAAAGGACGTGAAACTTTACCGCATCGACCGCCGCGCGCCGATAGTTTCATTCAACATCGGCGAGAAAAATTCGCAGCGGGTATCGGCGGCGCTTTCGGAAAAAGGCTTCGCGCTGAGGGGCGGGCTGCACTGCGCTCCGCTGGCGCACCGCACGCTTGGCACGCTGGAGCAGGGCACGGTGCGCTTCTCGCCCGCCGCTTTCAACAATTCGCGGCAGGTGGATAGTTTGATACAGGCGGTGGCGAAAACGGCTAAGGAATTGTGAATAAAAAAGCGGCAGGCCGTAAAAAGCCTGCCGTTTTAGCGTATAAGTGTTTAAGCAAATATCATTCCAGCTCGAAAGCGCCTGTATAAAGCTGATAATACTTGCCCTTTTCGGCTATCAGCTTATCGTGGCTGCCGCGCTCGATTATCCTGCCCTGCTCGAGCACCATGATAACGTCGGAATTGCGCACGGTGGAAAGGCGATGGGCTATTACGAAAACCGTTCTGCCGTACATCAGTCCGTCCATGCCGCGCTGTACCAGCGCCTCGGTGCGGGTGTCGATGGAGGAAGTAGCTTCGTCCAATATCATTACGGGCGGGTCGGCTACCGCTGCGCGGGCTATCGAGATAAGCTGGCGCTGACCCTGCGAGAGGTTCGCACCGTTGCCCGTGAGCATGGTATTATAGCCCTCGGGCAAACGTCTGATGAAATCGTCGGCGTTTGCAAGGCGCGCCGCGGCTATGCACTCTTCGTCACTGGCGCCGAGGTTGCCGTAGCGGATATTATCCATTACCGTGCCTGTAAAAAGGTTTACGTCCTGCAAAACTATACCGAGCGAGCGGCGCAGATCGTCTTTCTTTATCTTGTTGATATTTATGCCGTCGTAGCGTATCTTGCCGTCGGCGATGTCGTAAAAGCGGTTGATAAGGTTTGTGATAGTGGTCTTTCCTGCGCCCGTCGCGCCTACGAAAGCTACCTTTTCGCCGGGGTTCGCATAGATGGAAACATCGTGCAGAACTATCTTTTCGGGCACATAGCCGAAGTCTACGTCGTCGAACTCTACATGGCCCGTAACCTTAGTCAGCGTTACGCTGCCGTCCTCGTGGGGGTGCTTCCAAGCCCAGATGTTGGTGCGCTCTTCGCACTCTACAAGCTGATCGTCTGCGCCGTACTTAGCGTTTACAAGGGTAACGTATCCATCGTCGGTTTCGGGCTGCTCGTCGATAAGGTCGTAGATCCTCGAAGCGCCCGCCATAGCCATAGCTACCGCGTTTATCTGCTGAGAGATATTTGAAATGTTCTGGCTGAACTGGCGCACCATTCCGAGGAAAGGCACTACTACCGCTATGCTCATAGCCTGACCCGAGATCGAGAGGTTCGGCACATTCAGCGTTATCAGCACGCCGCCGATGAAAGCCGCGAGGATATAGAGTATATTGCCGATATTGCCCATGATAGGCATGAGGATATTTGCGTACTTGTTAGCGTTGTTCGCGTCGTTAAAGAGCTGCTCGTTTATCTTATCGAAATCCTGCTTCGCGTGGCTCTCGTGGCAGAAGACCTTTACTACCTTCTGACCCTCTATCATTTCTTCGATATAGCCCTCGGCTTTACCGAGCGACTTCTGCTGTTTTACGAAGTGCTTCGCGCTCTTGCCGCCGATGTTTTTAGTCACCCAAAGCATGAGCAGAACGCCCGCTACCACGATAAGCGTCATCCAAACGCTGAGGTAGAGCATTACGAAAAAGAGTACCAGCAGTGTAAGACCTGCGGTGAGCGCCTGCGGCAGTGCCTGCGAGATAAGCTGGCGCAGGGTGTCTATATCGTTGGTGTAGTGGCTCATAATATCGCCGTGGGGGTGCTGATCGAAATACTTTATCGGCAGCTTTTCCATGCGCTTGAACATCTTCTCGCGCATTTTAGCGAGGTGACCCTGCGTTACAACAGCCATGTTCAGCGTGTAAACGGTGGTCGCGAGTATTCCTATAACGTATATCGCGATCATCAGCCCGATAACTTTTGTAATTCCCGGCTTTGCGTACTCCATAGCGGCGGCCGCACCTTCCGCGCTGTAAACTTTCAGCGCTTTCTCTATTACCGAGATAAGCTGGTTCATGAAAAGCGAGGATACGGTGCTCGCTACTGCGCTTATAATTATGCAGAAGATAACCAGCGTAAGGCGCTTTTTATAATTGCTGAAAAGGTCTTTCAGTATCCTGCCCATCTGCGGCTTCGGCGCATTAGGGGCTTTTACATACGGCTTCTTAGGCATTTGTATCCTCCTCTCCGCTGTTCTTGTTCTGCGAGGTATAAACTTCGCGGTAGATCTCGTTATTCTCAAGCAGCTCTTCGTGAGTGCCTACTCCGTTTATCTTTCCGCCTTCAAGAACTACTATCTGGTCTGCCGCCTGCACTGAGGAGATACGCTGAGCTATGATTATCTTGGTAGTATCGGGTATCTCTTCGGCGAAAGCTTTTCTTATCAGCGCGTCGGTCTTTGTATCTACCGCGCTGGTGGAGTCGTCGAGAATAAGTATCTTCGGCTTTTTGAGCAGTGCGCGGGCTATGCAAAGGCGCTGTTTCTGACCGCCCGAAACGTTAGTACCGCCCTGCTCTATATAAGTATCGTACTTTTCGGGGAACTTCTGAACGAATTCGTCAGCCTGCGCGAGTCTGCATACGCGCTCGAGCTCTTCATCGCTTGCGTTTTCATCGCCCCAGCGCAGGTTTTCTTTTATAGTGCCCGAAAAAAGAACGTTTTTTTGTAGAACTACTGCCACCTGATCGCGCAGAGTCTTTATATCGTACTCGCGTACATCTCTGCCGCCTACCTTTACCGAGCCGCCCGTAACGTCATAAAGGCGGGGTATAAGCTGTATCAGCGAGGACTTTGAGCTTCCCGTTCCGCCGATAATGCCTATCGTCTGACCCGACTTGATATGCAGGTCTATGCCCTCGAGCACGTTTTTCTCAGCGTCTGCCGAGTAAGCAAAGCTTACGTTATCGAAATCTACGCTGCCGTCTTTTACATCGGTAACGGCGTTTTCGGGATCTTTGATGGTGCTTTCATCATCGAGCACTTCGCAGATACGTCTTGCGGAAGCTACCGACATAGTTACCATAACGAAGATCATCGAGATCATCATAAGGCTCATGAGTATCTGCATACTGTAAGTTATCATACTGGAGAGGTCGCCGACGTTGAAAGCCGAGCCGCCGCTGCGGATTATCATACCCGCGCCGAAGAGCGAAACGGCAGTCATGGTGACGTACATACAGAACTGCATCAGCGGAGAGTTGAAAGCAAGTATCTTTTCCACGCGGGTGAAGCTGCGTTTCAGCTCCTGCGAGGCTTCGTTGAACTTGTTTATCTCGTAATCTTCGCGAACGTAAGCTTTTACTACGCGGATACCGTTTACGTTCTCCTGAACCGATTCATTCAGCGCGTCGTACTTTTTGAAAAGGCGGTTGAATATCGGCATAGAGATCTTTATCATAAGACCCAAGCCGATCGCCAGTACAGGAACTATAAAGAGGTATGTCATAGCGAGCGAGGGGCTCATGAGCACCGACATTACCAGCGCGAATATCAGCATAAAGGGGCATCTTACCGCTATACGGATTATCATCATGTAGGCGTTCTGCACGTTGGTAACGTCGGTGGTAAGGCGGGTAACAAGGCTGGAGGTCGAGAACTTATCAATATTCGCGAACGAAAAGCCCTGCACCTTATAGAAAAGGTCTTTGCGCAGATTTTTTGCAAAGCCGCTGGAAGCTCTGGCGCAGAAGTAGCCCGAAAGCGCTCCGCAAAGCAGCGAAAGGCAAGCCATAACGAAAACTACCAGACCGTACTTAACTATAACGCCGAGTTCGCAGCCGCGCTGTATATTATTTACCAGCAGCGCTATAACGTAAGGGATAATACATTCAAGCACTACCTCCAAGGCTACGAAAACGGGCGTTAGGATAGAATCTTTCTTATACTCCCTGATACAGGAAGCGAGCTTTTTTATCATATTCCTTTTTCCTCCGTTTCACTAAGATTTTTCACTATCATATCGCACACCTCAAAGAAATTTTCGAGCTTATCTGGCGGTATATCTTTCACCACATCGCGCTCTATCGCGTCGAAGCGCTCTATGATTTCGGCGTTCAGGCGTCTGCCCTTTTCGGTTATCACCAGCTTTTTAAGGCGTGCGTCGCTGGGAACTGACTGCCGCTCGATCAAGCCTTTCTGCACCATAAGGCAGATGGTCTTTGAAACAGTAGCGCGGCGGACGTGAAACTCCTCTTCCAGATCTCGCTGAAAAACATCTCTGCCGTCGTTTTGCACCAAGTAGCCGAGTATCCAGCCGTTTGAGCCGCTGATGGCCTCGTCCTCACTATTGAGCGTGCTGTTGAAGCGGCGGCGAATGAGGTTTGAGATCATTCGCATCTCCGCGCCGATATGGCGTTTGCCGTCCTGCGGGCCTTTAACTATAGGCTCGCCGCAGTTATTGCAGTCTTCGCACATGGTATTACCCTCCTTTATTTATTTTTCTATTATCTCAGACGGCAGCCAGCCGACTGTAGAATTTTCAGTTATGACCAAAGCCATAGTTTCGTCCTCGTAAAAGACCGATACTTTCTCGCCCATTTTCACATTAGGAAAAGAGGATAAAAACTGATAAACGTGCGGCTTTTCATCAAAATAATATATCTCATGGCTGGGGATAAGCCCTTCGCCGCCTGTGTATTCATCTTTTACTTTAGTAAAATAGCCCTTTTTTTCAACGATAGATATGTCCTGCTTTTCCCAGTCGATATAAACAGGCTGACTATCGCTGTGATGATCTTTTATCACCGTTTTCTTTGGCACGTCGGTGTCCCAAATTACCTCATGAGAATATTCGTCGCCGCGCTTGTTTATCACAAGCATATTCATTTGGCAAGCCTCTTTGATAGAAAGACCGCCGTCGATACAGATCATATTCTTCCTGCTGTCGAATATCGGCAGATCTGTCACATTTGAGCGTCTGTAATTGTATGTAGGATAATGTCCGAACACAAGCTGTTTGCCCGTAGGGTTTTCTTTACGCAAAAACCACGGTACAGTTATTGCGTAAATATCATCTGTATTTCTCCAGTCAGGACGGTCTTCAAGCCCTGCGTGAACGAAAACATATTTTTCCGTTTCAAGGCATATAGGAAGATCTCTGACAAAAGTCAGCAGTTCCTCATATCTCTCAACAACTTTTTCTCTTATTTCAAGCCAATTGCCCTCCCAGCAGTCAACATACCCGAGGGTATTAGCCATTTGTCTGAAAGTATTATGTTCATTTCTATAAAACTGCTGCTGAAAGCGCTTAAAATCATAGTGATAAGCCATTCTAGAGCACATTATATCGTTATTGCCCATCAAACATACAGCCTTATCGCTTTTATCACAAAGTGCCTTGACATATTCGAGGGTCTTTATATTATCGCTGCCGTGTTCCAGTATATCGCCAACGATAACAAGATAGTCGCTCTTCGGGTCATATCCCGCTTTTTTCAGCAGCTTATCCAAAAGCTGCCAATGAGTGTGGATATCGCTCACCGCAATTATCCTGCAATCTTCGGGCAGCGCCAGTTTTATTATCTTATCCATATATCTCCTCATATAATTCTTATTTATTATCAACCGTCATACAGTTTCTAGGCTGACAGTTATAGAGCTGACTGTCAACCTGCTAACAAGCATTATATCAGAATTGTTAGCAGATGTCAACGTCATTCTGCACAAATTTGAGTGACAGTTTTGTGAACTTTTCTAATTTCACATACCAAAACATGGATAAACCCAAGTTGATTTTTCACCTAAATTTCACGGTTCGGTTAATAGAATGTACATATGTATGTGTTATAATTTATTTGTATATTATTCCGAAGAGGGAGAATGAAAAAATATGAAAAAAATCGAAACCGAAGGGGAAAACGGCAAGCTGCTGCCCGACGATGATTTTGAATACGAAAAAAAGCTCGCCGAGGAGGAGCGCGAAAGGCAGGCGGAAGCGCAGGCTAAAGCCGAAGAGCGGCAGAAAGAACGCATACGCCGTGAGCGTGAAGCAAAGGCGGCGCGCGACCGCAAGATAGCGCAGGACAAGCTCGACCTCATGAAGATGAAAGCGGGCGTTGCCAGCGAAGAAGAGGAGATAAAGGAGGAGCACGAGGAAAAGCGAGTGCTCAGCGGCAAGGAAAAGCTCGCAAACTTCTGGTACCACGACAAGATGTGGATATGCTTCGGCATCTTTCTCGTGGCGGTGGCGGCGTTCCTCGTGGTGGACATCGTTACCCGCGAAAAGCCGGACATCACTGTAATGGTAATCGCGGACGACGGAATAGGTCAGCACAGCGATGAACTGAAAAAGCTTTTTGAGAAGTACACGCCCGATGTGAATGGCGACGGCGAGGTGCACGTTTCCATAATGAACATACCGCTGAACGATTATTCAAACGACCCGACTTACAGCACCAACAGCACGAAATTTTACGCAAATCTGCAAGAGGGCGACGTAATAATGGTCATCACCGACTCGAACACCGACCCCGGCTTGCAGGCGCTGATGAAGGATGACCTGACGAAAGACCTGCCCGACAACAAGTACATCGACAGCGACGGACTTTCGCTGAACTTCGGCTTCCTCGCTAAAGAGCTGAATTTTGACGATATGCCGAACGACCTGCATTTATGTCTGCGCCGACCTGTTGCTACGCTGGGCGACTCGCTGGAGAAAATGCAGGAAAGCTACGACATTTACTACGAAATTTTCAAGAAAATGGCGAACGACCTTGCCGAGCAGGCGGAGGAGCTTGACGACAAGGGTCTTACCACCGAACCTATCGACCTAAAGACGAAATACCCCGCGGCTTTTACGGAAGCTGAGTCGAAGTCGGAAAGCGAAGGCTCTGACGAAAAGAGCGGCGCTGAATAAATTTACGCAAACAAAAACGCAGGAGCGTCAAAACTCCTGCGTTTTTTTATGCTGTTTTGATTTTTAACCTGCGAAATTCTTTGCGATAACTTCGGCAACGAGGTTTTCGGGGAGGCGGTCGTAACGCGCCTGCTCTAGGGTGAAAGTGCCCTGACCCTGAGTCATTTGGCGGAGGGTGAGAGTGAAATCGCTCATCTCAGCCATCGGCACTTCTGCGGTGACCTCAGTCATGCCCTTTTCCTCAGAGGGGATCATGCCCATAACTCTGCCGCGGCGCTTATTCAGCTCGCCGATAACGTCGCCTGTTTTATCATCGGGAACTGTAACGGTGAGGTTGCCGACCGGCTCGAGCAGCATAGGCTCGGCCTGCGGGATACCCTCTTTGAAAGCGAGAGCCGCCGCCGTCTTGAACGACATTTCGGAAGAGTCAACGGGGTGGTAAGAGCCATCGACCAGAATCGCTTTTACGCCGACCACGGGGAAGCCCGCCAGCACGCCGTGCTTCACGCACTCCTGCAAGCCTTTTTCTACCGCGGGGAAATAGTTTTTGGGAACAGCGCCGCCGAAAACGCGCTCTTCAAATATCAGCTCATCGGAAATGCAAGGCTCAAACTCTATCCAAACATCGCCGAACTGACCGTGACCGCCCGACTGCTTCTTGTATCTGCCCTGCGCCTTGACCTTCTTGCGGATAGTTTCCTTATAGGCGACCTTGGGCACGGAGGTGGTGACGTCAACGCCGAAATCGCGCTTTAATCTGCCGACGGTGGAGTCTAGGTGCAGACCGCCTAGAGTGGTGAGTATCATTTCGAGGGTATCGGGCTCCTGCTCATATTTCAGCGACATATCCTCTTCCAGCAGGCGGGATATTGCCGAGCTTATCTTGCTTTCATCGCTCTGCGAAACTGCCTTTAGCGCTACGCGGTAGGTCGGCGCGGGGAATTTCGGTACAGCGTATGAGATAACGCGGGCGGGGTCGCAGAGAGTATCGCCCGTATGCGCCGAAAGTTTCACGGCGGCGCAAATATCGCCGCAGCCTACTTCCGCAGTTTCGATCTGCTTCTTGCCCTCTAGGAAGAAGAGTTTTCCGACCTTTTCGCTTACGCCGGTAGCGGCGTTCACGACCTCGGTATTGCTCTTGAGAGTGCCCGACTGAACGCGGATATACGAAAGCTTGCCGACGAACGGATCGGCCACTGTCTTGAAAACTATCGCGCTGAGCGGTGCGGCGCTTTCGCAGGTAATGCTGCAAGGCGTGCCGTCTGCGGAAATTGCGGGCTTATCCTCTTTTTCAGCGGGGGCAGGCAGGAGAAGAGTTATCTCTTTCATCAGCATATCCACGCCCGCCATAGTAGCCGCGGAAACGCAGGTCACGGGGAGAATTATGCCCTCGTTCACGCCCTTATGTATGCCGTCGATAAGCTCTTTCTGCGTGAAAGCCTCGCCCGAGAAGAACTTTTCAAATAGCGCCTCGTCAGTTTCGGCAACGGCCTCGGAAACAGCTTCGATAAGACCGTCGATGCGGTAGCCCATCTTCTCGCTGACTTCGGCGGTAGGCATATCTGTTTCAACAGCCTTGCCGTCAACGTATTTATAAGCTTTCATCTCGATAAGATTTACGAACGAAACTATCTTTCTGTCGGCGATGACGGGGACTACGACGGGACACACGGCGGGGCCGAACTCGGTCTTTAGCTGCGTGAGCACGTTATTGAAGTTCGCGTTTTCATCGTCGAGCTTGGTAACTACGAACATCGCGGGCTTGCCCATTTTCTTGGCGTAATTGTAAGCCTTATGCGTGCCGACCTTTACGCCCGACTTGCCCGATACAGTTATCATGCAGCAGCCGCAGGCGGAAATACCCTCTACCATCGACTGTTCGCAGTCGAAAAGGCCGGGGGTGTCGAGCAGGTTTACCTTAAAGCCGTCGCGCTCATAGAACGAAAGCGAGGTGTAGACCGAGCCTTTGCGCTTTATCTCTTCGGCGGTATAGTCAGAAACGGTAGTGCCGTCGGCGACCTTGCCCAAACGGTCGGTAACGCCCGCCGCGTAAAGCAGCGTTTCGGTAAGAGTAGTCTTGCCCGAACCTGCGTGGCCCGCTATCGCAATATTTTTGATCTGTGTATTATCGTAGTTTTTCAAAGTGATTCGCTCCCTTATTATATGGATTACACGGCTAAAGGGCGGCATAGTTATGTGCATAATAGCCTAAAGTTTTCAACCGTATGTATACATTATATATCATATAACCATATTTGTCAATAGGGATTTTTGTAATTTTAGTGAAAACTGCGCAAAAAAGCAGACCTCTCATGCTCTGAGCAAGAAAGGTCTGCCAATATGTACCTAATATTATTAGTCAGCGTTAGGTGCGCCGACGGGACATACGCCTGCGCAAGAGCCGCAGTCGATGCAGGTATCTGCGTCGATAACGTACTTTCCGTCTCCTTCAGAAATAGCGCTAACGGGGCACTGGTCTGCACAAGCGCCGCAAGCGATGCAATCGTCACTGATCTTATAAGCCATAGTGATTAGCCTCCTTTATAATATTTCCGAGAGGTACTTCTCTCTACTTTATATTATAACACATTCCGGGCGGATTTCAAGACCCGCGGGCAATTTCTCACACAAATTTAATCTTTTATACACATTACATCAACATCATGAAAGAGCAGGTTCGCCGCATAAGCGGATAGTTTCCGCAGCTTTTCCCTCGCTCTCAAAAATCACGATAGTGTTTCTGCCCTTTTTGAGAAGCGGTGCGGGAAGATACAGCCGCCGCTGCGGGCCTATCTCCCAAAATCTGCCCAGGTTAAAGCCGTTTACAAACGCCGCGCCCTTGCCAAAGCCATCGGTATCCAAAAAAGTATCCGCAGGCTCTTCAATATCAAGCTCGAATTTGTAAAATGCCGGCACACCCTCTGTATAGCCGCTTTCAAAATCAATATTGGCGATCTGCTTTTCATCGAGCGGCAGAGGGAACATCTCAAAGCCAAAATACCTATGACCGTTTATCACTGCCCCGCCGAGTATGCCCTTTCGCTGATTTTCAAGACCTGTGCCGAAGTTTTCCCTGCCGATATTCTCAACAAGCAGCTCTACACTTCCTCCGCTGCTTTTTTCGGGAAATTCAAACTGCTCGCCAATATTTTCAGCAAAAGCAGTAAAAGCGTATCTGCCGTTTCTGAAAGCCTGAACTCTGTCCGCCGCGTTTTCACATCTGGCATTTTCAGCCAGTTCATTTTCGTGCAGCTTAATGCGGTAAAGCACATAGCCGTAATAGCAGTCAAGCTCCTCAAAGCTCAGCGGATACGGCGAAACAACAGGCTCTGCCAGCTTTAAAAGCGTGCTGAAAAGATCTGTCTTGGCGCAGCACCTTATTTTTTCGAAGTCCGCACGCTTGATATTTGACGAAAGCGGGATCTCTTTCACATCAGTATACTTTGCGATGACCTCTTTGCAGAGAGCGTATTTTTCTGTGAGCCTGCCGTCCTCGGTGAGCGGAGCGTCATATTCGTAAGAGGTAACGTCGGCTGTCCTGCTTCCGCAGTTTCTGCCTGCCATAAATCCAAAATTCGTACCGCCCTCAAACATATAGAAATTCGCGCTGCCCCTTTTCAGCAGCTCGTCAAGCTCGTGCGCCGCCCTTTCGGGTTCGGTAGTATGGTGCTCTCCGCCCCATGCGTCAAACCAGCCGTTCCAAAATTCCATGCACATAAGCGGACGTTTCTCGCCGATAAAGCGCTTCATTTCTTCGAACTGCCACTCCGCCGCAGAACCGAAGTTGCCTGTCGGCAGAGCGCCGTCTGTCATGCCGGACTTAAATACCGCCTCGCTCCACGGACCGTCAGAGGTAACTAACGGAACGGTAATATCTAGTTCACGCATAGTATCTCGCAAGAAATCGAGATAGGCTGTATCGTTGCCGTAATACCCGTATTCATTTTCTATCTGCATGAGAATGATATTTCCGCCTCGGTCGCACTGATACGGCGCAAGCTTTGGCATAAGCACCTTGTAGTAATCCCTAACTGCGTCGAGATACGGCTGATACGAGCAGCGCAGGCGCATTTTCGGGTCTTTGAGCAGCCATGCCGGCAGCCCGCCGAACTCCCATTCTGAGCATATATACGGCGAGGGTCTTATTATGATATAAAGCCCCAGCTGCTGCGCCGTTTCTATAAAGCGGCAAACATCGTGCATACCCTCCCAGTGATACTCGCCCTTTTTAGGCTCTTGAAAATTCCAAGGGATATACGTTTCCACAGTGTTGCAGCCGATATTGACGAGCTTTTCTAGCCTATCGCGCCAATATTCCGGAACGGTACGGAAGTAATGCACCGCGCCGGATATTATTTTAAACGGCTTCCCGTCTAAATAAAAATCATCTTTGATCTCAAACATAATCATGCACCTCGCTGTATTTGTTGGTATTATAAACGCCTATACAATTATATAACAAATAAGCTGCCTTGTCAATAAAAAAACACACATGAGCCGTATGACCCATGTGTGTTATGTTTACAAGCTGATATTCAAGCAATAATTACTTGAGCTCAACAGTAGCGCCGGCAGCCTCGAGCTGTGCCTTAAGATCCTCAGCCTCAGCCTTGGAAACGCCTTCCTTGATAGCCTTAGGAGCCTCTTCAACGAGAGCCTTAGCCTCTTTCAGGCCCAGACCGGTGATGGTCTTAACAGCCTTGATAACGCCCATCTTAGCGTCGCCGAAGGAAGCGAGGATAACGTCGAACTCAGTCTTCTCTGCCTCAGCAGGAGCAGCACCGCCGGCAGCAGGGCCAGCAGCGATAGCAGCGGTAACACCGAACTCTTCCTGGATAGCGTCTACAAGCTCAGAAAGCTCGAGAACGGACATAGTCTTGATCTCTTCAATCATGTTAGTAATTTTTTCAGATGCCATGATAATTTTCTCCTTTAACATTTAATTTAAGTTATTTACGCGGCTGTATCATGCCGCAGACTTGGGCTGAAAGCTATTAAGCAGCTTCTTCGGACTTCTTGTCCGCAACAGCCTTGAGCGTAGCAGCGAGCTTGGTGAGAGGTCCCTGGAGGGAGCCGACCAGCTGTGCCAGCAGAGTTTCCTTGGAAGGAATCTTGGAAAGAGCGGTAACGCCTGCCTTATCGTATACGGTAGTACCGATGAAGCCTGCCTTCAGCTCGAACTTAGCGTCGCCGAAGTCGTCAGCGAACTTGCCCAGGATTCTTGCAGGAGCGGTCTCGTCGTCGTTAGAGATCGCGATAGCGGTAGCGCCGTTGAGCACGTCGTCAAGACCTTCGATGCCTGCCTCCTTGAATGCAAGGCGGAGCATGGTGTTCTTTTCTACGAAGTACTGCACGTTGTTCTCGCGCATTTCGCGACGGAGCTTGGTGTCCTCCTCTACGGTGATACCCTCGTAATCTACGAGAGCGCCCGAGCAGGAGTTCTTCAGCAGCTCAGCGAGAGCGGCTACTTTTTCCTTCTTGGAAGCCAGAATCTTTTCACTTGCCATTATGATTTCACCTCACGAAATTAAAAATAGCAAACGCAATAAAGAAAATCCTCTTTCTGATCGCAGACCAAAAAGAGGAACAAGTTAGCAAAATAAATATCATTGCCACAATCCTCGGTCGGGCTTACCTTTATGCCGACTGTCTTTAGATCACGAATGCTTATATATTATACCACCATACCCGCCCATTGTCAAGGGCGCTTTTGACACAAAACGTAAATTTTTTATGAACATTCGCTTTTCAGTATAGGTTTCTTGTGTTTCTTCTGCTCGTAAAGCAGCGCGTCGGCGTGGCTGAGCAGTTCGGTTATCTCCACCGTGCCTGTGCAGACGAATGAATAAACGCCTACGCTGATATGCACGATATACGGCTTATCGGCGGCGTGCAGGGCGTTATAGCGTTCGGAAACGCTCTCGATATAGTCGCGCAGACGTGGTATATCTACCATTCCGTGTAGGAAAGCGCACACAGCAAACTCATCGCCGCCTATCCTTCCGACTATCTCGTTATCGCCGAAAGATTCTTTGAGTATCTCGGCGGCGGAGCGTATAGCGAAATCGCCCTCTTCGTGACCGAACCGGTCGTTGATGGTTTTTAGGCAGTCGAGGTCGGCGAATACCATTATAGCCTCTGCGCCGTCGTTCGCGTCATCGCTGAGGCGTTTTCTAAGCTCTTCAAAGAAACCGCGGCGGTTGAAGCAGCCGGTAAGCTCATCCTGACGGGAAAGGTCGCTGAGAAGCTGGTTATACTCCTTGATCTCGATAAGGCTCTTTTGCAGATTTTTCCTCGTTACCGCCTGCTGTTTCATCAGCATGATTATTTTCAGCGCGGCGCAGAGCTGTACTGTTACAGACTGTATATAGTGAAAATACTCGTGTTTCAGCTCGCACATCAGCACGCCGTAATGCTCTTCGTTTGAGAAAAGCGGCGATACCACCATCGAGAAGCGGCGGTCTTGCGGGAGAAATATGTTTGAGAATATCTGGTCTGAGGGGATATCCTGCTCTTCGGGCGGGAGGATTATAGCTTCCGCACCGTTGTGGTAAGATTTCAGCTTTATGGTCTTCGGCGGCGTCCACTTATCCGTTTTGAGGTTTATAACTGCGGAATCGTAGCTGAAAAGGTAGCTGGAGTCCATATGAAGGCGGGTAAGCTTATCCACCACCGACTCGTAGGCGCGGTCGTCGTAAGCTTCAAAAACGAGCATATCGCGGGTTATCGAGTTGGTCTGCCATGTGAGAAAATAGTTATCCTCAAGCTTTGCCTTGCAGTAAGCAGAGTTTCGCTCTGAGATTATTTTGTAGAGCTGCAAAAACAGTCTGTTTAGCCGCATATGGTCAGCAGGGTCGCTGAGCTTTTTGATAAATATCTGATTCACATATTCCAGCACGGCGAAAAGCGTATCAGAGTTTATAAAGTTGAAAAACTTTTCGTCTGAGAGCGAGTCTGAGCTTTCAAGAACTTTTTCGCGCATAGATTCATCACAGATATTCTCGGCATTACAGTAACCGCGCAGAGCGTGCAGCCAAGCGGAAAAGCCGCGGCGCAGCACCGCGGTATCCTCGCTGGTGCGGTATTTATCAAAAAGCAGAGCGCTTATCCGTTTGTCAAAGTCTTCGGAATCTTCCGATATATCGCCAAGCGTAAGAGAGCGCAAGCGCGGATTTCCCTGACAGCCGCAGGAATTGCGGCATACCATTGAGGAAGGCACCATTTCATTTTCCATAGCGCCGTTTACAATGTACTTCACCGCTTCGATAACGGCGTTATAGCCAAGCTCGGCCGGGTCGGCTTTTACGGTAGTGAGATGTGGTATCAGCTCTTCGGCGACGGGGTCATCGTCGAAGCCTGTAACGAAAACATCCTTGCCGGGTCGTATCCCGCGCTGTTCCATAGCTTTATAGCCTGCTGCCGCCATCTGGTCGTTCGCAAAAACGAGTGCTTCGATGTCAGGATTATTATCAAGCAGCTCGCCCACTTCGTTTACAACGTACTTTGAAAAATTGCCATATCCCACACGCTTATCATCATAGAGAATACCGTGCTTTTTAAGCACTTCTTTATAAACGTTAAGGCGTTCCTGCGCGTCCTCGCTGGTCTTAGGGCCGCTCATAAAGCCTATCCTGCGGCAGCCGTGCACCGTTATAAGGTGCTCTATCACGTCGGCAAGACCTGTGCGGTTATCCAGCATGACGCATGGGTAGCCGTCAACGCGCGCGGTGATGGTTATTACGGGAGTGCTGCCGAATTTTTTCAGAAACTCGGCTTTTCTATCCTTATCAAGATGGCTGCCGAGAGTGCCTATCAGCACAAGCAAAACATCGAATTTATTCTGCGCCGCCATATCAAAGAGGGTGTTATATTGATATTCATATTCTGTACGCAACTTATCGGCATACACTCCGTCAACGTATCTGCCGGGGAATATAACAAGGTTAACGTCTGCCTGCTCAGCACCTATCATAGCGCCCTCGCAGACCTGATCGTCAAAGTCCTCTTCCAGATGGCTGACGAGCAGACCGACCTTTATTCTTCTGCGTTTTACCGATTTATTGTTATCCATGAACCGAGCCTCCTGACTGATATGTGCTCATTCGTTTATACTGATATACTGTACGCCGCCATCGTAGATAAGGCTGCCGTTTTTGCTGCCTGCGCCGAAGCCGTTGTCAGTATGGAAAGTGATATTCAGTTCGCTGTTTCTGATGGCAACGTCGCCGCTGCCCTCTGCGTCGCCTATGCCCGTGGTTATGCCGCCCTCGCAGTACAGCCGAAAAACTGAGTCGTCGGCATCGATCTTCATATCGCCGCCGCGAGTACCGATACAGGCGAGGTTTCTGCCGCGCAGCACCATATTCATTCTGCCGGCGCAGATGTCTACGCTGCCCTTTCCCTCGCTCTCTACGCCTATTCCCGTCTGCATATTGCCTGCGAAATTGGCTTCAAGGCTGTAATTTTTGAGCGACACGTCAGCCGAGCCGTTTACCGAGCCGATGCCGACCGAATGTACGGCGGACATTTTGAAATTAAGATTACAATCGCTCAGCTCAATATCGGCGTGCTCATTAAAGCAGCCTACGCCCAGACAAACATCGCCCGTGCAGGCTATGCTTACAGCACCTGAAATAATGCGTATCTTGGTATTCTTTGAATTTTTGCCGCCGCCTATCGCCACACATTCATCGCCGTTAGCGCAAACTTCCAGTTCGCCCGTCATCTCTACCGTGATATTGCCCGCACTGTGCTGGCAGTCGTTGCCGATAGCGTAGCAGCTGCGCGCCTCAGCAAGTATTTTCAAATCGCCCGAACCTTTTATAAGTAAGGAAGAGCTTGATGGCACATATATGCCGCGATGTTCAAAGCAGTTATTTCCTGTACAAATAAACTCGACTTCAGAATTATTTCCGATCTGTACCAGCGGTTCTGAATTACTGGCTATAAGGTTTACAGAGTTTATAACTATAGTGCTTTTTTTGCCGTCTTTTACTGTTATAGAAACAGCAGCAGCCGTCGATCTTGACCACGACCCGTTTCCCGCGGGAATTCTTCACCCGCATGAGCAGGCCCTCGACCCCTTCGAATACGCCGCCCGTGATCCGCACCTTGTCCCCTTTCGACAAGGCGACCTCTTCGGGCGACATGAAAAGCACCTGTTCGTCTTCATTGCCCGCAACGGCGATAAAATTCCGCATCTGCTCTTCGGGCACGATCATAATCTGATTCTCACCGTTTTGCGGGTGCATCACATAACGAAGCATAGGTAGCTTATAGGTTTTCAATTCGTCGATGACCTCACGTGTCGAACGGATGAAAATATAGTTGTGCACGGCGACTTCGCAAGCCCGGAAAAACTGTCCCTTGGAGTTCCGGCGGCGCACAACCCGTACCGGCACAAAATTCTCGATGTTCAGTTTGTCAAGATACTCCTTCGTCGAAAGTTCCCGCTGATAGGTCACTCGCAGAACATACCATTCGGCAGCTGTATCCGGACTGTTCATCATGCTTTTCTTAGACTAAAAAAGGTCGGAAAGAGAGGTACGGTTGTAAAAAAAGCGTTCCACGGGGACATCGAAAACCATTTATTACAATGATTTTCA
>OHAQ01001413.1_pt1 | contig 18807 bp, 20 predicted proteins | sample 1577111 | NCBI WGS metagenome assembly OHAQ01 (sample SAMEA3541549, study PRJEB24748) | human gut metagenome | biome: human gut; feature: human-associated habitat; material: faeces | place: China | collected 2012 | reverse complement strand
GAGCACCTGACTCTTAATCAGGGTGTCCAGGGTTCGAGTCCCTGAAGGTGTACCAAAACGGCCCGTTGGTCAAGTGGTTAAGACAGAGGCCTCTCACGCCTTTAACATCGGTTCGAATCCGGTACGGGTCACCATTTCTTTCTTGACAAAGAGCGGAAAATTGAATATACTACAGTTTGTTACCGCGAATCACGGTTTCAATAGTTGGTGCTGATTAGGGCGAGGGTCCACCCGTTCCCATCCCGAACACGGAAGTTAAGCTCGCTTCTGCCCACAATACTTGGCTGGAAACGGCCCGGAAAGATAGGTAGCGCCAACATGAAAGCGACGGTCTGAAGACCGTCGCTTTCCTTTTTGTGACCGGGGAAGGCAGAGGGAAGCGAAGCCATGAAATGGCTTCGCTTCCCTTGCTTTTGATTCTGGGAGGTTAGCCGATAAACGCACCGTCCACGGTCAATACCTGCCCGGTGATGAAGGATGCCTTTTCCGAGACGAGGAACGCTACCGCGTTGGCGATGTCCTGCGGCGTGCCTAGCCGTCCGAGGGGCGTCTGCTCGGCAAGATCCCGCAGCACCTCCGGCCCGAGCACCTGCACCATGTCGGTGTCGATCACGCCGGGGGCGACGCAGTTGACGCGGATGCCGCTGGGAGCAAGCTCCATCGCGAGTGAGCGCGTGAGACCGATGAGCGCATGCTTCGTGCAGGAATAGGTCACCTCGCAGCTCGCGCCGTGCTGGCCCCAGATAGAGGAAATGTTGACGATCACGCCGGCCTTTTCGTGCAGCATATGCGGCAGAACGGCCTGAATGGTATTGCGCGCGCCGTTGAGATTGACGGCGAAGTAACGCTCCCATAGCGCGTCGGTCACATCCTGAAAGAGCGCCTGACCGGCGACGCCCGCATTATTGACCAGCACGGAGATCGGGCCGAAAGCCTCCTCGACTCTTTTGACCATCGCGTTGACCTCATCACGCTTCGAAACGTCTGCCTGCACGGCGAGCGCGCAGCAGCCCTCCCGTTCAAGCTGCGCGACAAGCTCTTCGGCCTTATCCTGTCGCTCGTAATAGTTGATGCCGACGGCATAGCCCTCGCGGGCAAGCTGCGCAGCGACGGCGCGTCCAATGCCGCGCGAGGAGCCGGTGACAAGCGCGGCTCTGTTTGTTGGATTCATGCGCGCTCACCTGCCCGTGGAGCCGAAGCCGCCCTCGCCGCGCGCGGTCTCGGGCAGATCGGCGACCTCGTCGAACTCGATGGGCAGATAGGGCAGCAGGACGAGCTGCGCGATGCGTTCGCCCGTGCGGACGGTGCGCGGCTCCTCCGTGTCGTTGTGGAGGGCGATAAAGCACTCGCCGCGGTAGTCGCTGTCCACAACGCCGACGCAGTTTGCGGGACGCAGCCCCTCGCGGCTCGCCAGTCCACTGCGGGCAAACACGCCGCCGAAGGTGCCCTCAGGCAGCGCCACGGCGATGCCGGTCGGCACCATAACGGTGTGGTGCGCGGGGATGGTCACCTCGCCGTCGCCGCTCAGGCAGGCGTAGAGGTCATAACCGGCGGCAAACGCGGAGCCGCTGGTGGGAATGGTCGCGTTGGGGTCTAACTTCTTGATCTTGACTTGAGCCATGGCTTATTGATCCTCCCAAAGTGTGATGCCGCCGCTCGACAGCGTGCGCGGCACGTCGATGATGCGCTGGTTGCTCGAGCCGCGGAAGCGGAGCGAGATATCGTGCAGCTCCTCCACAAAGCGCCCGTCCACGAGCACGTCAACGAGCGAGAGCAGCTCGTCCGTGACCTCGCAGCGGGGATGGGCGCCGTCGGTGTGCAGCTGCTCCCAGGTGAAGCCGGTGAAGGCCCAGATGGTCTTGCCCGGCAATCTTTCGCGGACAAGGCGCAGAAAAGGCAGCAGCCCGCGTTGATTTTCGGGCTCGAACGGCTCGCCGCCGAGGAGCGTGAGACCGTTGATATAGGCGGGCGCGAGCATTTGCAGCAGAGCCTCCTCCGTTTCGGTGGTAAAGGGCTGACCGTAGTCGAACGCCCAGGTCTGCGGCTGAAAGCAGTTTTTGCAGCGGTTGGTGCAGCCGGAGACGAAAAGCGTCACGCGGACGCCCTCGCCGTTGGCGATGTCGCAGTTTTTGATCTCTCCGTAGTACATCGCGGACCTCCTATCGGATAAAAATGAGCCGGAGCAGCATGGTGAGCGCATAGAGCGCGGGCTGATGCAGAACGTAAAGGACAAGCGCGTGACGCCCGACGAGGGCGAGGCGAGGTGCTCTGGCTGTGTAGAACCACTGCGGCAGGCGGCCCGCCTTGACATAGCGCCCTGCCCAGGTGCCGAGCAGGAACACGAAGAACCACGGCAGCAGCGGGAAATAGTCCGCCGAGGCGAAGTCGGGCGTGGTGAAGCCGAAGAGCCACAGGTGCGGCGTCTGCGTGGTCACGCCGTCCGCGCAGGGCGCGGTGAGGAAGATGAGCGCGAGACAGAGGACCGGCAGCACCCACGCGGGCAGCGCCTCCCAGAATCCGCGTGTCAGGCCGAAGAGCAGCATACAGCTTGCAAGCAGATGCAGCACGCCGAACACGATGGTCATATCCATAAAATAGGTCACGAGCGTGATGCCGAGGGCGAGCGCCATCGCCTTTGCGCCGCGCTTGAGGTTGCTGCGCGAAAAATCCGAGCTGATGCCGGAGAGGAAGATGAACAGCCCCGCAAAGAAGTAGTGCAGCACGTCGAACACCGGGTTGGTGAACAGCCACCACGGTGCGCCGAGAAACGCGCACAGGTCATAGAGAAAGTGATGGAGCACCATCAGGCACACGGCAAGGCCGCGCAGAGCGTCCATCAGCTCGATGCGGGCGGGCCGTTCCGTGCCGCTCATGCGGTGAGCTGCGCGAGCGCGCCGGTCACTTTGTCATATTCGCGCTGCACGGCCTCGAAGAGCGCGGGCGCGGAGGCAGGCAGGGTATCGCTGCCGCGCAGCGCCTCGGTCATCTCGGAGCAGACGCCCGCGAGCGCGGTCAAGCCCAGATTGAGCGCGACGCCCTTGAGCGTGTGGACCGCGCGAAACGCGCTTTTCGCGTCCGCGGCGTCCACCGAGCGGGCAAGCAGCTCCATGCTCCCGTCCTGCGGGAGCATGGTCAGAAAGCGCAGAATGAGCGCGTCGCTCGGGAAGCGCTCGGCGACCTCGTCATAGCTGCCGCCGACGAGCGTGTAAAATTCGCGGATGGTCATTGGAGGTCCTCCTTGTAGAGCACAGTACGGTTTTTGGCAGCCTTGGCACGGTAGAGTGCCTGGTCCGCCTTTTGAACGGTGTCGGCGAGCGGACCGACGGCGTGTGCACCGCCGATGCTCACGGTGATGCGCAGGCCGGGGTATTCCGGAAATTCAAGGCTTTCCACTGCGGCGCGGATGCTTTCCAGCTTCTTTTTCAGCGCGTTCCGTGGCATATCGTGGAAGAGCAGGAGGAACTCGTCGCCGCCGTAGCGGACCAGCTCGTCGCTGGTGCGGATCGCGGAGCGGATGGCCTGTGCCGCGCGGGAAACTGCGGCGTCGCCGGCGAGATGGCCATAGGTGTCGTTGATGTGCTTGAAATGGTCCAGGTCGAGCATGGCGAGCGTGAACTCACCGTCCAGATCGCGCAGGCGGTCGTCGAAGTAACGGCGGTTGTAAACATGGGTGGTCGAGTCGATGTAGACCTGCCGGTTGCGCAGAAACAGCTGATTGAGCACGCTCGCGTCCTCGTCACCGCGCAGGTCTTCCATGCGGATGGGGCTGACCAGCTCGAGTGCGTAGGGCGTTCCGTCCACCTCAACGCATACGGCGCGGACGTAGAACACCTTGTCGCCCACGGCCTCGACCTTTGTCTGGGCACGGCGGGTGCGGATGACCTCCTGCGAGATGCAGTGCTCGCAGCGCTGCGTCTTGTTCCAGATGGCATAGCAGTGCTCGCTTTTTTCCATGACCGCACCGTCCGCGGTATCGGTGAGCTGCATACAGATCTCCGGGTCCACAAGGCGGACGGTGTCGAACATACTGCGGCAGCTCTCCAGCACGCCGATGACTTGTTCGCCCGTGATGCGCAGCACATGGTCCGCGCCCACTGTGACCGGCAGGAGCGCCGGATGAAGCACAGGGGCGGCAAAGGCCTGCCGGTAATCCTCCAGCCGGCGGCAGCGCTCGCCAATGTCCAGCACCCGGCCGAAAAGGCTGCTGAAGCGGCCCGGCTCGTCCGAGGCCCAGGTGATCTGTACGGCGATCTGGCAGAGACTGGGATGGCCGTCGAGCGTCAGCTCAGTCTCAAACTCCAAATAGGTCTCGTCGGAGGCGGCGCAGAGCAGGCGGTCCCGCATGGCTTGGATCGTGTCTGCGCTCACGACCGAGCAGAGCTGCGTACAGCTGAGCGGGCCGACGATGACGCGCGGCAGACCGGTGCGGCGGGCCGCGCCGGCAGAGAGAGCGACCGCGTCCGGATGGCGGGTATATTCAAACCAGAACTCCTCCGTCAGGTCGCTGAAAAAGCGCCGCTTGGACAGCTCCTGCTCCACCTGCTTCGTCATGCGCGCAGAGGAGAGCTCCTGCCGACTGTCGTCCGGCTTCCAGATGAGTTCCTTCGCCCAACGGTACGCAGGCGGCTCCACGGCGGCCTCGGCCCCTGCGCTGTGCTTGAGGGTGTCGGCAATGTCATTCAGGCATTCCAGCAGAAGCGGGTTGAAGCTGCCGCATTCGCCGCCGCGGATCATTTCGAGCGATTTCTCGTGGGAAAGCGCCTCCTTGTAGCAGCGCTTGCTCGTCAGCGCGTCGTAAGCGTCGGCGAGAGAGACGACCTGCGCGGCGATGGGGATATCCTCGCCCTTGAGGCCGTCGGGATAGCCCTCGCCGTTCCAGCGCTCATGGTGCCAGCGGCAGATCTCAAGGGCGTATTTGATGATCGTTTCATTCTGATAGATCGGCAGGTCGGAGATGATCTTCGCGCCCAGCCGCGTGTGCTGCTTGACGATGTCGAACTCGCCCGGCGTGAGCGCGGTGGGCTTGGTCAGGATGTCCTCGGGGATGAGGAGCTTGCCGATATCGTGCAGGCTCGAGGCGATGCAGACGGTCTCGATATCCTCCGGCCCGATGGGGCAGCGGTCCGTCCGTTCCAGCAGGCGGTGCAGCAGCAGTCCCGTGATGCGGCTGACATTTGTCATGTGCGTGCCTCTCTCGCCGCTGCGGTACTCCACCGCGTAGCCGAGAATGGCGGCAAGAATGTCGGTGTTCCGCTCGCGGCGGTAGAAGTGGTCGGCGATGAGTCCTGTCAGCTTCCGCGTCTTGGTGTGGAGCAGGATGGCGTTGATGACGCGGCGGCGGATCATATTGGGCACGAAGGGACGGCTGACATAGTCCGCCGCGCCGAGCTGAAAGGCGCGGTCGATGTAGCTGCCGCCCGTTTCCACGGAGATCATGATGGTGGGGATCTCGTCGATCCACCCGCGGCGGTTCATTTCCTCCAACACCTCGAAGCCGTCCGCCTCGGGCATCACAACATCCAGCAGCAGCGCGGCGATATTGCCCTCGTGCGCCGCGAGCGTGGCGATGGCCTCCTTGCCGTCGGCGGCCTCGAGAATATCGAAGTTCTTCTCCAACACGCTCACAAGGATCGCGCGGTTCAGCTCGGAATCGTCCGCGATCAGCAGCTTTCTCTCATCCATGAAAAAACATCTCCTTCCGGCCGCACAGCGAAGGGACAGCCGGCACGGCCGGCACGGCGGCGCAGACCGCGCAGCGGGGTCCTGAACATTTATTTGGTCTCGCAGCCTGCCGCGCGGATGGCGCCGAGCGCCAGCTCCAGCGTGGGGTCAACGTTGGGATAGTCGAGATGGTAAAGCTCGAACGCGGGCGGCAGCTCCGTGCAGCCGAGGATCAGCACCTCGGCGCCGCGCGCGAGCAGATGCTCGCAGGCCGCGCGGAACGCGGCGACGTCGTGCGTCAGGTCGCCGGCCTTGACACCGTTGTAGATGACGTCCATCACCGCGGCCTGATCGGCGGCGCTGTCCGGCGTGAGCAATGCAACGCCGCTTTGCTCAAAGGTGCGCTGATAGATGCCGGTCTGCACCGTGCCGTCGGTCGCGAGCAGGCCCGCGCACTTCACGCCGCGCGCCTTCAGCGCGTCGCGCGTGAGCGCGATCATGTGCAGCACGGGAATGGTCACGGCCTCGCAGACCTGCTCATAGTAGTTGTGTGCGGTGTTGCAGGGCATGATGAGAAAATCCGCGCCGATGCTCTCGAGCCGCTTCGCGCTCTTGATCATCTCCGGCACGGGGTCCTCGCCGCCGTGGAGCAGCGCCGCCGTGCGGTCGGCAATGTCCGTGTTCGAGTCGATGCACACGCGCGGATGCGCCTGGTCGCACGCGGCGACGGTGTGCAGCGTGATCTTCTGAAAGAGGTCGGCGGTCGCCAGAGGCCCCATGCCGCCGAGGATGCCGATGACTTTTTTGCTCATGGTACAGTCCTCCGGAAAGCGGTTTTACTTGTCCAGCAGCTTCTGCTCATGGTTCGGCAGCGCCGCGAGCTCGTGGTCGCGGCGAATGATGAGCTTGAGTGCCTCGACCGCGACCTTGACGGAGGAGCTGGTGTCCTCGCTCATGTCCTGATCGAGACCGGCCTTCTCACGCTCCTGATTCCAGACCACATGGAAGCACGAGCCGCAGCGGCAGCCAAGCGCGTCGGCCACGACGAAGAGCGCGGCAGACTCCATCTCGCTGGCCTTGACGCCGAGACGCTTCCAGCTCTCCCACTTCTGCAGAAGCTCATAGTAGACGGGGCTCTTCTCGGGGCTGTGCTGCCCGTAGAAGCTGTCCTTGCACTGCACGACACCGGTGTGCGTGCGGTAGCCGAGGCTCTCCGACGCCTGACGCAGCGCGAGCGTCACGTCAAAGTTCGCTACGGCGGGGTACTCGATGGGCGCGTACTCAAGGCTCGTGTGCTCGTAGCGGATCGCGCCGGTGGCGATGACCACGTCGCCGGACTTCACGTTGATGTCGATGCCGCCGCAGGTGCCGGTGCGGATGAAGGTATCCGCGCCGAGCTGATGCAGCTCCTCCATCGCGATGGACGCACTGGGGCCGCCGATGCCGGTGGAGCAGACCGAGACCTTCTCGCCGAGCAGCGTGCCGGTGTAGGTGGTGTACTCGCGGTTCTGCGCGACCTTGACGGGATTATCGAACAGCGCGGCGATGGACGGGCAGCGGCCCGGGTCACCGGGCAGGATCACATAGCGGCCCACCTCGCCCTGTGCGCAGTGGATATGATATTGACGTTCAAGCTCATGCATAAAAAACACCTCACGAAATGAATTGGAAAAAACAGTGATATGATTATAGCAAATCCCCCACGGCAATGCAAGCGGAGGAAAAAAGAAAGAGGGACGCCTGCGCGTCCCTCCTCTGTGTTCGGTTTTTACAGCATCTTTACCGTGTACCACACGGCCAGCACGAACAGCAGCACCGCCGCGCCCCAGATCACATAGTACGCGAGGCCCGCGAACAGCGACACCGCAATGGCGGCGATGCTCAGCACCAGCACCGCGCAGGTGAGCGCGTAATTGGTCTTGGCGGGGAAAATGACGGTCCCCTTGTAGGAACCCTCATGCTTCTGCAGCATCACGGTCAGCACGAGCAGAGCGGCAACGAACACCATAGCGGCCCAGCAGAAGGCGGTCACCAGAGCGGGCATGGAGGAGCTGCCGTGATTGAGCAGAACAGCGGAGGCGATCGCCAGCGTCAGGGCGATGGTCTGCACGGCGAACTCGTGCTGATAGAGCAGGAACACGACCGCCAGCAGCATCAGCACGGGCACGAGAATGCACATGACCGTCGTTCCCATCGGGTAGACCCTGCGCATCAGGAGAGAGGACACGCCAAAGAACAGGCCGAGACCCAGCAACCACTTGCCGGCCGCGGCAAAGCGCGTCCATTTCCGGCGCATGACCGTGAGCACAACGCCCGCGCCGAACGCGGCCGCGCCGACAATGGCCATGACCTCAAGATAACCTGCGATCGCAACGACCTGATCGACGGAGCCCTTGACAAAGTATTGGTTGATGAGCAGAAGGTAAAACTCTGCAATGAAACCGGCGGTGAAGAGCGTCAGGGCGCTGTTCAGGTTGCGGTTATTCTTGGCGATGCGCGCCTCACGCCTGGGATCGTTCTTTTTTGCTGCCATCTATCATGACCTCCGAAAGGCTTCTTTCGTTCTTGCGGGACTGCACAGACCCGCAGATCGATATAATAACAGAAATCTTCGCCTTTTGCAAGGCATTTTTTCATATTTATAGGGGCGCTCCCGCGCGGCGCGGCGGGAAAGACAGGAGCCGAGTGTTGTCAATATGGTGCAAAAAGCACAATATTTAGATGATGTGACCAAAATAAAGCAATAGATATTGTGCCTATTTTTCGTGATCCTTCCTTGCAATGAGGGAAAGGTTCTGCTATACTTAGAAGGCAACACGGCGCGGCGCCACAAGATATAGTGTGTGTCGGCGCCGCCAACGGAAAAAATCGGGAGAGGAGAGCTGCCAGCCATGAAGGTCATCAAAAGAAACGGCGCGGAGGTCGAGTTCGACATCGTCAAGATCATCGCCGCCGTCACCAAGGCAAACGCCGCCACAGAGGAGGACGCGCGCATGACGCCGGTCCAGATCCAGCGCATCGCCGAGAGCGTGGAGCTGGCCTGCCAAGGGCTGGGCCGCGCCCCCACGGTCGAGGAGATCCAGGACTTCGTCGAGCATCAGATCATGGCGCACGGCGCGTTTGAGGTCGCCAAGCGCTACATCACCTACCGCTACACCCGCTCGCTCGTGCGTAAGAGCAACACGACGGACGACAAGATCCTCACCCTCATCGAGTGCAACAACGAGGAAGCCAAGCAGGAAAACAGCAACAAGAACCCCGTCGTCAACTCCACCCAGCGCGACTACATGGCGGGCGAGGTCAGCCGCGACCTGACCAACCGCATCCTCCTGCCCGAGGACATCGTCAAGGCGCACGAGGAGGGCATCATCCACTTCCACGACACGGACTATTATGCCCAGCACATGCACAACTGCGACCTCGTGAACCTCGAGGATATGCTGCAGAACGGCACCGTCATCACCGGAACGCTCATCGAGCGTCCGCATTCCTTCGCCACCGCCTGCAACATTGCCACGCAGATCGTCGCGCAGGTGGCGAGCAACCAGTACGGCGGGCAGAGCATCTCACTCACGCACCTCGCGCCCTTTGTGGACGTTTCGCGTCAGAAGATCCGCAAGCAGGTGCTTGCCGAGATCGAGGAGCTCGGTGTCGCGCAGGATGAGACGAAGATCGCCCGTATTGTGGAAAAGCGCCTGCGCGAGGAGATCCGCCGCGGCGTGCAGACGATCCAGTATCAGGTCGTCACGCTCCTGACCACGAACGGACAGGCCCCCTTCATCACCGTCTTCATGTACCTCAACGAGGCGAGAAGCGAGCAGGAGAAGCGTGACCTTGCTCTCATCATCGAGGAGATGTTGCTCCAGCGCTACGAGGGTGTGAAGAACGAGCAGGGCGTGTGGGTCACGCCCGCCTTCCCCAAGCTCATCTACGTGCTCGAAGAGGACAACATTCACGACGACTCGCCGTATTATTACCTCACACAGCTCGCCGCCAAGTGCACGGCGCGCCGCATGGTGCCCGATTACATCAGCGAAAAGAAGATGCTTGAGCTCAAGGGCGACGTGTATCCCTGCATGGGCTGCCGCAGCTTCCTCACGCCCGACCGCTTCACCGACGCGGGCGTGGGCAACATCGCCAACGCCGGCAACTACGAGCCGGGCAAGCACAAGTATTACGGCCGCTTCAATCAGGGCGTCGTGACCATCAACCTGCCCGATGTCGCGCTCTCCTCCGGCGGTAACATCGAAAAATTCTGGGATATTTTTGAAGACCGGCTCGAGCTGTGTCACCGTGCGCTGCGCTGCCGCCACGACCGTCTGCGCGGTACGCTCTCCGACGCCGCGCCCATCCTCTGGCAGTACGGTGCCTGCGCCCGTCTCAAGAAGGGCGAGCCCATCGACCGTCTGCTCTACGACGGCTACTCCACCATCTCCCTCGGCTACGCCGGACTCTATGAGTGCGTGAAGTACATGACCGGCAAGAGCCATACCGACCCCGCCGCCACGCCGTTCGCCCTGTCCATCATGCAGAAGATGAACGACAAGTGCAAGGAGTGGAAGACTGCCGAGAACATCGACTATTCCCTCTACGGCACGCCGCTGGAGTCCACGACCTACAAGTTTGCCAAGTGCCTGCAAAAGCGCTTCGGCATCATCGAGGGCGTGACCGACAAGGGCTATATCACCAACAGCTACCATGTCCATGTCACCGAGCCGATTGACGCCTTCACCAAGCTCAAGTTCGAGGCGCAGTTCCAGCACCTCTCGCCCGGCGGCGCGATCAGCTATGTCGAGGTCCCCAATATGCAGCAGAACCTTGAGGCCGTGCTGCAGGTGATGAAGTTCATTTACGACAACATCATCTACGCCGAGCTGAACACCAAGTCCGACTACTGTCAGGTCTGCGGCTGGGACGGCGAGATCGAGATCGTCGAGGACGGCGGCAAGCTCATTTGGCGCTGCCCGAAGTGCGGCAACACCGATCAGGACAAGATGAACGTCGCTCGCCGTACCTGCGGCTACATCGGCACCCAGTTCTGGAACCAGGGCCGCACGCAGGAGATCAAGGAGCGCGTGCTGCATCTGTAAAGTCCATAATATTCCGAAATAACCGAAAAAGCGCAGACCCGAGCGGGTCTTCGCTTTTTGTGCCTTGGTTCATTTTTCCAGCAGCGCATGAAGCTCGCCTGCATCGGCGGCCAACTCGGCTGCTCCCGCTTCGAGCAGCTGCTCCCGGTCGCGGAAGCCCCACGTCACCGAGATGCAGGGGATGCCCGCGTTTCGCGCCGTCTCGATGTCCACCTCGCTGTCGCCGACGTAGACCGCGCGGGACTTGTCCGCGCCGAGCGCCGCGAGCGCGTCGTTCACCATGTCGGGCGCGGGCTTGCGGCGGCGCTGCGCCGTCTCGCCCATGGCGATGTCGGCAAGCGCGCCGAAGTGCTCCACGACCAGCGGACGCACCGCCTCGTCCGGCTTGTTGGACACCACCGCAAGGCGGAAGCCCTCCGCTTTGAGCGCCGCCATCAGCTCCAAAACGCCCGCGTAGGGCTTCGTCTTGATCTGGCAATGCGCGGCGTAGTAAGGCTTGTAAAGCGCGAGCGCCTTCGCGACGGTCTCCTCGTCCGCGTCTGCGCCGAGGGAGCGGCGCATCTGCATCTCCGCGCCGTTGCCGACGAAGCGCCGCATCTCCGCGAGCGTCCGCTCGGGATAGCCCAGCTCCCGCAGCGTGTGGTTCGCCGCACCGCAGATGTCCTCGAGCGTGTCGAGCAGCGTCCCGTCAAGGTCAAATAGGACGGTATCAAATCTCCGCATGGTTCGTCAGCCCCTTTCTCCGGCCTGCACCCGCCGCGCGACCTCCTGCGTGAAGCGCGCGGTCGCCGCGCTCGGCGGCACGTCGCGCAGCGTACACATATCGACGGAGCGCGGCGGGATCTCAAAGTCGGTTTTCAGCTCGCGGATCGCGCCGCTCTCCAGCTCCGCGGTCACGAACTCCCGCGTCACGCCCGCCACGCCGAAGCCGATGCGGGCGAGGTCCACGAGCAGGCTCCTTGCGCCCAGCTCGATCTCCGGCGAAAGGGAAACGCCGTGCGCGAGGAAGTATTTTTCCAGATACACGCGCGAGCTGGCCTTGCGCTCGAGCAGAATGAGCGGCAGCGCCGCAAGCTCCTGCATCGAATAGGCTCGCTCAAAGTCGCAGGGATAGTCCGCCGCGGCGACGAAGCACGAGTGCGTCGCAAAGCACGGCACGCAGCTCAGACCCTCGTCCTCGCTCGGCGACGAGGCGAACGCCACGTCCACCTTGCCCGAGCGCAGCAGGCCGAGCACCTTGTGGCTGCGGCCGCTGATGATTTGAATATGGATGTTCGGGTACTTCTTGTGGAACGAGTCGAGGTGCGGCAGCAGAAATTGGCTCGTCACCGTGTCGCTCGCGCCGATGACGAGCTTGCCCATCTGCAGGGCGCGCGTCTGCGCGAGCTTTTCCTCGCCCGTTTCCAAAAGGCCCATCGCGCTGCGGACGTGCTCGAAGAGCATCTGCCCGTCGTCCGTGAGCGTCACGCCGCGCGGGGAGCGGATGAACAGCCGCGTCTGTAAGGCACCCTCGAGCTGCTTGACGCTCTGGCTCACTGCGGACTGCGAAATGTAAAGGTTCTGCGCCGCGGCGGAAATATTGCCCGTCTCCGCCACCTCGCGGAACACGCGGTACAGCTCTAACTTTGCCGTCATAGCCTTGTCCTCCTCAGATCTCGCGCCGTCCCTCGAGCGCGCGCATGAGCGTCGCGTCGTCGGCAAATTCCAGATGTCCGCCCACGGGGATGCCGTAGGCGAGACGGGTGACCTTCACGCCGAAGGGGCGCAGCAGCCGCGCAAGATACATCGCCGTGGCCTCGCCCTCCGTGTCGGGATTGGTCGCCATGATGACCTCGTCGATGCCGCCGGCGGCGACGCGCTCGACGAGGGACTTGATCTCCAGATCGTCGGGACCGACGTGGTTCATCGGTGAGATGACGCCGTGGAGCACATGGTAGCGCCCCGTGTACTCGCGCGAGCGCTCAAGGGCCGCCACATCGCGGGCGTCCGCCACCACGCAGATCACGCGCTCGTCGCGCTTGGGCGAGGCGCAGATGGGGCAGAGCCCCCCGTCCGTTAGGTTGCGGCAGATGGGGCAGCACGTCACCTTTTTCTTCGCCTCCACGATGGCGTCGGCGAACTCCTGTGCCTCCGCGTCCGTCAGGCTCAGCACATGGAACGCCAGCCGCTGCGCGCTCTTGCCGCCGATGCCCGGCAGCCGTGCGAACTGCTCGACCAGCTTTTCCAGTGCTGCGGGAAAATACTCCATACCTTGTTAACCCTCTCTCAAAGCCTTGATCTTCGCGGGGATGTCCGCCGCCTTGTAGACCGCGCTGCCCGCGACCAGCACGTTCGCGCCCGCGTTCACGCAGGCGTCGCGCGTGGCGGTGTCCACGCCGCCGTCCACCTCCAGCTCGCAGCCCGGGTTGACCTCGTCGAGCATCGCGCGCAGCTGCGCGACCTTGGGCATCATGTCCGCCATGAACTTCTGCCCGCCGAAGCCCGGCTCGACCGTCATCACCAGCACGATGTCGCACTCCTTGAGGTACGGCAGCGCCGCTTCGGCGCGGGTGTTGGGCTTGAGCACAATGCCCGCGCGCTTGCCCTTCGCGTGGATCTTCTCCAACGCGGCGTGGATGTTCTCGGGGAAGTCGGACTCGACGTGGACGGTCACGAGGTCCGCGCCCGCGTCGCAGAACTGCTCAACGTAGCGCACGGGCTTGGTGATCATCAGATGCACGTCCAGCGGTAGCCCAGTCACGGGCCGGATGGCCTTGACCACCGGGATGCCGATGGAGATATTCGGCACGAACTCGCCGTCCATGATGTCCACATGGACGTAGTCGGCGGTGTCGATCTTCCGAATGTCCCGCTCGAGATTGGCGAAGTCGGCGGAGAGAATGGACGGTGCGATCTTGATGTTCATGGCGGCAGCCTCCTGTGAAAAAACAGATTCAATTTATTGTAGCAAAGGCCGCGCCTAAAATCAATCGCAAAATAAAAATGTAAAAGATACTTGACATTTTGCCGAGGAGGTGTTATGCTCATGAATGTAAAGCAAGCTTGACTTTCTAAGAACGGAGCACAGCATGAAAAATATCATTGAACAAAAGCGGAAGGAGCGGGGCATGACGCAGCAGCAGCTTGCCGCGGCGCTCGGCGTCTCGCGCCAGACCATCATCTCATTGGAAAACGGGAAGTATAATCCCTCCATCCTGCTCGCCCACGCCATCGCAAGGCTGTTCGGCACGCAGATCGAGGACATCTTTCTATTTGAGGAGGACGACAAATGAAACTCAGGGAACAGAAAAATGCGGACTGTTGTGGCTCGGAATCGGCGCGGCGCTCTTCCTTGCGGGACTGGCGCTGCAGGCGCGGGATACAGCCTCGGCAGGCTATGTGAGCGGCTTCGGCGGAGGGCTCGTGGGCGTCAGCATTGCGCGTCTGCTGCGGGTGCGCCGTCTCAGCCGCGATCCGGAGCGGGCAGCGGACTACGACGCCTCGCTCACGGACGAGCGCACGGTCTACATTTCAAACAAGGCGCGCAGCATGACATTTTTCATCTGTGTCTTTGTTCAGGTCGCCGCGTCGATGCTGGCGATCCTGGTGTTCGATCAGGTGCTCGTGGGGCAGGTGCTCTGCGGCCTGACCTGCCTGCAGGGGCTGCTCTACACGCTTCTTTACTGGCACTACGGGCATAGGTATTGATCGGCAAAACACACAGAAAACATTGCCTGAATTTGTAGAGGGCGCACAGTGAAATTCTTAAAAAAGTGTTAAACGGAAGCGCGGCGCTTGTCAACGCCGCGCTTTTGTGCTATCCTAACGGGTGGTCAAGGTGGGAAGGGCCTTCCCTTTCCGCCCCGGCCGCCGCGTTTCTCCCGAGAAAGCTACAAAAGGAGACCCTGCGCATGAAGCTCGATCATCGCCGCACGATCCTCGTCGGCCTCGCCTTTTTGTCCATCTGCTCGTTCTGGCAGATGTACGACAGCGTCATCCCCAAGATCCTGACCGAAACGTTCCGCCTGAATGAGACGATCTCCGGCGCGATCATGGCGCTGGACAACATTCTGGCGCTTTTTCTGCTGCCGCTGTTCGGCGCGCTCTCCGACCGCACGAGCACCAAAATCGGCCGCCGGATGCCCTTCATCCTCCTCGGCACGGCCTGCGCCGCCGTGCTGATGAACCTGCTGCCGGTGCTGGATAACCGCTACGCCGCAGCTCCCTCGACCGGGAAGCTCGTCGGCTTCGCCGCCGTGCTGGGCCTGCTGCTCGTGGCGATGGGCACCTACCGCTCGCCCGCCGTCGCCCTCATGCCGGACGTGACGCCCAACCCCCTGCGCTCACGCGCGAACGCCATCATCAACCTCATGGGCGCCATCGGCGGCATCATCTATCTGGCTGTCGCGGCGGTGATGTACCCGAACGCCAAGATCGCGGGCCTCGCCCATGTCAACTATCAGCCGCTTTTCCTCGTCGTTTCCGCCGTCATGCTCGCGAGCGTCGCGGTGCTGTTCCTGACGGTGAAGGAGCCGAAGCTCGCCGCGGAGACGCGCGCGCTCGAGGCGCAGCATCCCGAGTGGGACCTCACCGAGGACGACGGCAGCGGCAATGAGGTGCTGCCCAAGCCCGTCAAGCGAAGCCTTGGCTTTCTGCTCGTGTCCATCGCGCTGTGGTACATCGGCTACAACGGTGTAACGACCTGGTGGTCCACCTACGTCGGCGCGGTCATGGGACAGGGGCTCGGCGGCGCGTCCACCTGCCTGCTCATTGCCACCGCCGGCGCGGTCGTCAGCTACATTCCCATCGGTCAGCTCGCCTCGCGCATCGGCCGCAAAAAGACCATCCTCTTCGGCTGCGCCCTGCTCACCGCGATGTTCCTGACCTTCTATTTCCTCACCACGCTCTACTCGACCATTCATCCTGTCATGTTCGTCTGCTTTGCCCTCGTGGGCTTTGCCTGGGCGGCCATCAACGTCAACTCGCTCCCGATGGTGCTGGAGATGTGCCGCGGCAGCGACATCGGCAAATTCACCGGCTATTACTACACCTTCTCCATGGCGGCGCAGGTCGTCACGCCGGTGCTCGCCGGCACGCTGATGCGTCATATCAGCTACCGCGTGCTCTTCCCCTACGCGGCGCTCTTTGTCGGTGCGTCCTTTGTCACGATGTGCTTCGTGCGCCACGGCGATTCCAGAGCTGAGGCCAAGAGCGGCCTGGCCGCCTTTGAGGATATGGACGACTGAATTCGGCAATTTCCAATAACAAGAAGTGATATTTCGTGCAGACTCTACAATTCGTTATCCTTTTCGCACTGTTTCTGCTCACCGTCTGGCTCTTTTTTCTCAACAGCCGTGCCAACCATCCGAGCTGGGCGGCGCTGGAGCATCGGCGCTACGCCCACCGCGGGCTGCATTGCAGCGCCGACAGCGTGCCGGAAAACTCCCTTGCGGCCTTTCGCCGCGCCATCCGGCACGGATACGGCTCGGAGCTGGATGTGCATCTGCTGCGCGACGGCACGCTCGCCGTTTTTCACGACAGCGACCTAAAGCGCATGACCGGCGTGACCGGCGTGCTTGAGGACTGCACGGCGCAGGATCTTGCCGCGCTCCATCTTGCCGGTACGCCGGAAACGATCCCACAGCTGTGTGAGGTGCTTTCCCTTTACGAGGGCACGGGCCTGCCGCTCGTCGTGGAGCTCAAGAGCTATCGCGGCAACCACCGCGCGCTCGCCGAGAGCACGGCGAAGGAGCTGGACAAATATCAGATCCCCTATTGTATGGAAAGCTTCGACCCGCGCTGCCTGATGTGGCTGCGCGCCTTCCGGCCCGAGATCATCCGCGGCCAGCTCTCCGAAAATTTTCGCAAGGACGCGCGGGGCTGGGAGCATTTCGTGGGCTTCCTGCTCTCGAACCTCCTGTTCAACGCCTTCACCGCGCCCGACTTCATCGCTTATAAATTTGAGGACCGCCGGCGCTTCGCGCCGCGCATCTGCCGCGCGTTCTACGGCGCGCATATGTTTTATTGGACCGTCCGCACCTATGAGGACCTGAAGGCCGCCGAGCGCGAGGGCGCGCAGGCGATCTTCGAGGGCTTCGACCCGGACGGGGCAGAGAAAAAATCAGAAAGAGAAGAGGACACTCCATGAGCGAGACTCCGAAGAGACGCCGGGGCGACCGCAGGGATGCGGCGCTCCTGCGCGAGACCGACGCCCTGCACTTTATCATGGGCATCATCTACCCCCACCGCGCCGACAACGAAGCCTACATCGCCGAGCGCATCGATCTGGAGCCCATCAAGGCCTACCTTGCGAAAAAGAACGTCGAGGGCATCGAGTTCAAGTACACCTTCTTCCACGTCATCGTGGCAGCGCTGGTCAAGACCATCACCCTGCGCCCCAAGCTCAACCGCTTCTACGCGAACGAGAATTATTACCAGCGCAACAAGGTCACGGCGGGCTTTATCATCAAAAAGGAATTTTCCGACGGCAGCGAGGAGGCGGTCGCCCTGCTCGACGCTGCGCCGACCGACACCGTGGACACCGTTCACGAGGAGATCCGCCGCCGCGTCTACGCCACGCGCCATGAGCAGAAGCTGAACACCACGGACAACAGCATGGATATTCTCAACAAGCTGCCGCGCTTTCTCTCCAAGGCGGCGATCCGCTTCATCCGCTGGCTCGACCGTCACGGCTGGTGTCCGGACGTTCTCATCGGGGACGATCCGAACTACGCCTCGGTGTTCCTCTCCAACCTCGGCTCCATCCGTCTGCGCAGCGGCTACCACCATCTGACCAACTGGGGCACCTGCTCGTTCTTCTGCGTCATCGGCGAAAAGAAGTGGACGCCGCTTTACGATCAGAACGGCCTCGTCGCCATGCGCGAGACGGTCGACCTCGGCTTCACGGTCGACGAGCGCATTGCCGACGGCTATTACTATTCCAAGAGCATCCGGCTCTTCAAGCACCTGCTCGCGCACCCCGAGCTGCTCGAGCTGCCATTTGAACAGGAGGTCGATTATGACTGAGATCACTGCCAAGACCCCGTGGGCGGGTCACACCGGCGACGTGCCGCTGCATCTGGACTATTTTGACGGCTCGATGTTTGAGGCGCTCGAGCTGGTCGCCAAGAAGTACCCCAGGAACATCGCGTTCGACTTCATGGGCAAGCCCACCACTTATCCCCAGATGATCGAGGAGATCAAGAAGTGCGCCCGCTCCCTCAAGACCATCGGCGTGCGCGCGGGCGACAAGGTGACGATCGCCATGCCCAACTGCCCGCAGGCCATCTATATGTTCTACGCTGTCAACCTCGTCGGCGGCATCGCGAACATGATCCATCCCCTCTCGGCGGAGAAGGAGATCGAGTTCTACCTCAACGAGTCGGAGAGCGTCACCGCCATCACGCTCGACCAGTTCTACAACAAGTTCGAGAGCATCCGCCAGAACACCAGAGTCGTCAACATCATCATTGCGAGCGTCAAGGATGAGCTGAGCAAGCCCGTCCGCGCGGGCTATATGCTCACCGAGGGCCGCAAGATCGCCAAGATCCCGAAGGACGCGCCGGTCATCCGCTGGAAGGAATTCATGAACATGGGCAAGGCCTGCTTCTGGAATTATTCCGTCAAGCGCACCGGCGACGACCCCGCCGTCATCCTCTACTCCGGCGGCACGACCGGCACGACCAAGGGCATCGTGCTGACGAACAAGAACTTCAATGCACTCGGCCAGCAGGTCATCGCGGCGAACCCGATGTTCAACCCCGGCGACAAGATGCTCGCCGCCATGCCGCTGTTCCACGGCTTCGGCCTCGGCGTGTGCGTCCACACCATGCTCTCGCAGGGCGGGCGCTGCATCCTCGTGCCGCGCTTTACCGCCAAGAGCTATGCAAAGCTCATCACCAAGTATCACTGCAACTTCATCGCGGGCGTGCCCACGCTCTACGAGGCGCTGCTGCGTCTGCCGAGCATGGAGGGCGCGGACCTCAGCTCGCTCAAGGGCGTGTTCTCCGGCGGCGACAGCCTGTCGATCGAGCTGAAGAAGAAGCTGGATAAATTCCTCTACGCCCACGGCGCGCCC
>OHAQ01001410.1_pt1 | contig 18844 bp, 14 predicted proteins | sample 1577111 | NCBI WGS metagenome assembly OHAQ01 (sample SAMEA3541549, study PRJEB24748) | human gut metagenome | biome: human gut; feature: human-associated habitat; material: faeces | place: China | collected 2012 | reverse complement strand
AGGTATTTTCTATTAACCAGATTTATGAGAGCATCTGGAATGAGGATGCGATCGGGGCAGATAATACGGTTGCAGTGCATATCCGGCATATTCGTGAAAAAATCGAGATCAACCCAAAGGAGCCGCGTTATTTAAAGGTTGTGTGGGGTGTTGGATATAAGATTGAAAAGAACTGATTCTGGGGAGATTCCGTGCGCTGGTATATAGAATAAGACCCTGCACGGAGATGGAGACTTCATATGGAAAAAAAATCATACACATATGGCAGTAAGTTAGCAGGCATGATCCTGCATCTGTTTTTTACGGTAATCCTCACGATCGCCGTATATCTTCTGGCATCGTTGATCAGTAAAAATATTCTGCAGGTAACGGATATCGGAACAGATGATTTTTTTAATTCCGGATACTATACAAAATGTATGGAGCAGAAATGCAGTGAACTGACCGATTACCTTCATCTGTTACAAAAAGGTGATAAGCGGAGTGCGGAGGACGATAAGCGTTATCTGCAGTATACAAATGAGTTTAAGCGTGAAGACACCAATTTCTGTTACTGGTATAAACAGAATGGGGTGTGGTATACCAACCAGCCGGATTCGGTGGAAGGTCAGGAGTTTGATACACAGACCGTTCTCATGGAGGCAAAGACCATGGGAGATTATCTGCTCTATGATATGGAGAAAAAGGAATTTGGCACCGATATCCGCGGCATGGAAAATTATTTTTTTGGCAGTTACAACAATCAGATGTATCTGCCGCTTGAAAATGTGGTGCTTGTGATCGGGGTGGATACGGATCTGACGGCAAAAGATGATCTGTATGATGCCGAGATGGAATATGTAAGACTGCATCCGTGGATCAAAGTCAGTATCGTTGCGGCATTGGTCAGTCTGATGGGATGGGTGTTAAGTCTTGTATATCTGACACTTGCGACCGGACACAGGGATGGAGAAGAAGGAGTTCATCTTAATTTTATCGACCGGATAAAAACGGAGATCGTGACCGCCGTTTTTATTGCAGCAACCAGTGAACTTATCATGCTTTTGTCCCATGTAAATAATAAAACATGGAATGTATCAGGACTTCTTGTTGCATCGGGAACGGTCAGTCTGTTAATTGATGTTCTGTTTCTTATTTTTTACCTGAGTATGGTACGCCGGATGAAGGCGGAAGTGATGTGGGAAAACAGTCTTGCATGCTGGCTTGTAAGGGGAATGGATAAGTTCTTTGAGAAGAGGACGGTAACGGTACGTGTGCTTGTTGTCTTTGCAGTTCATATGATCGTCTGTTTTGTGCTTGCCATGGGAGCATTTTATTACCACCAGGTGATCTGTCTGGTGCTGCTTCTGATCTTCAGCGGAATGGAGGCATATGCGCTGCTTCGGTCTGCGGTTGAGCATTATCAGGTGTATGAGGGCGTGGAGAAAATTACAGAAGGTGTGTTAAGCAATAAGATTGACACAGAAGGGCTGCATGGAGAAGATAAAAAACTTGCAGAGGCGATCAACAATATCGGCAGCGGTCTTTTACATGCGGTGGATGACAGTACGAAAAACGAGCGTATGAAAGCAGATCTGATCACGAATGTTTCACATGATATTAAAACACCGTTAACCTCCATTATTAATTATGTTAACCTGATTAAACTTGAACAGATTGATAATGAGCGGGTGAATGGCTATATCAGGATCTTAGATGCCAAGTCACAGCGATTAAAGCAGCTTACCGAAGATCTGGTCGAGACATCACGTATTACGTCCGGAAATGTCAAACTGGATATGCAAAAGATAGATCTGGTGGAACTCATTTATCAGACCGCAGGTGAATTTAACGAAAAATTTGAGGCAAAAGAGCTGACGATCGTTACAAAACTTCCGAAAACGGAAGTAATGATCCGTGCGGACGGCAGACAGCTGTACCGTGTGATCGAAAACCTTTATAATAATGTTGCAAAATATGCATTGGAAAAAACCAGAGTTTATGTGGATGTGCATGTGCTTGAGGAAAAAGTGACATTTTCCATTAAAAATGTATCGGAGCGTTCACTTGCACTGGAAAACAGCAATGCGGGGGATCTGACAGAGCGTTTTATCCGTGGGGATGCTTCAAGGACAACGGAAGGAAGCGGACTTGGACTTTCCATTGCAAAAAGTCTGACACAGCTTATGGGAGGAATCTTTTTTATCGGTGTGGACGGGGATCTGTTCAAGGCATCGATCACGTTCCCGCTTTACAGAGAAACACAACAGGAAAATGATATAGATGAATAAGATAGCTGCCGCCAGACAGCAATCTGTACTTTCAAATGCTTTCGGTTTAACGTGTAAAAGTACTTGATTTTTATTCATGCTGTCTATATAATTCAAGATAATAGAAAAATGGGCAAAAGAATGGAGGAAACCATGAAATTATACGATAGAGGTGTATATCTCGTAAATGGAAATGAACTGGTGCAGGATGGTGCAAATGCCATTGAAGAGGTCAGAAAAAAGACCGGTGCAGCAGTGACAAAAGAACAGGCAGCAGAAAATACGATTGCTTATGGCATCTTAAAAAATCATAATACATCCGGCAATATGGACAAACTTCAGATCAAGTTTGACAAACTGACATCCCATGATATCACATTTGTCGGAATTATCCAGACAGCAAGGGCATCAGGATTAGAGAAGTTCCCAATCCCATATGTACTGACTAACTGTCATAACAGTCTCTGTGCAGTCGGAGGAACGATCAACGAAGATGACCACATGTTTGGTTTAACCTGTGCAAAGAAATACGGCGGAGTTTATGTACCACCTCATCAGGCAGTTATCCATCAGTTTGCACGAGAGATGCTCGCTGCGGGGGGGGCTATGATCCTTGGTTCTGACTCCCACACACGTTATGGTGCACTCGGTACCATGGCAATGGGAGAGGGCGGACCGGAACTTGTAAAACAGCTTCTGAACAAGACTTATGATATCAAGATGCCTGGCGTTGTCGGAATCTATCTGGACGGCGAACCGGTGAAAGGTGTCGGACCGCAGGACGTTGCCCTTGCGATCATCGGCGCAACCTTCGGCAATGGCTATGTCAATAACAAGGTCATGGAATTTGTCGGACCTGGCGTTGGCAAATTAAGTGCAGACTTCCGTATCGGAATCGATGTTATGACGACAGAGACAACCTGCCTTTCTTCTATCTGGAGAACCGATGACAAGATCAAAGAGTTCTACGATATCCACGGAAGAAGTGATGACTTCAGGGAACTGGAGCCTGGCGCAGTCGCTTACTATGACGGTCTTGTATACGTCAATTTGAGCGAGATCAAACCTATGATCGCCATGCCGTTCCATCCGTCCAATGTCTACACCATCGAGGATGTCAATGCCAACCTTGCAGATGTTCTCCACGATGTAGAGCAGCGCGCGCTGGTGCCCTTTGAAGTCAACTTACTTTTTTCTCAATACGAGACCGATACCGGAATACCGGAATCCTTTATCAATTTTCCTATTCTGTCCAATTCCTCATGAGTAGCCTTTTCCAAATCATGATCGGGCGTTTCACGGTCGATGGTGTAAATCATCACCTGACGGGGAGCAATCTCTTTTACCGTTTCCAGCCAGGGCAGCACATACCGATCTGAAGTATTATCCACATCCTGCCCTTGATATTTGCCTTTCATGAACATGGTCTGAATAATTAGATTACCTTTGAAAGCTTTCATCCCTTTTATAATTTTCCGTACATCATAGTGCCCGGTCGGGCGGTCTGTCAATCGAATATAATCCGTATCAATAGTATCCAGCTTCAATATATTATTATCTATCTTATTCAATGCATCAAATACCTCCGGTTTGTGAATAAAAGTAGAATTACTCAATACACTCACTTTTGCCTGAGGAAAATATATATCACGCAATGCCAAAGTATCCTCTATAATTCCTGCAAAGTGAGGATGAGCCGTCGGTTCGCCATTACCGGCAAAAGTCAGCACATCCGGTTTAGGACCATTCTGCCGCATATCAATCAAACGGGCTTCCAAAGCCTCACGAACCTGCTCGCGAGTAGGCAGTTTCTTTTGGGGACGATGATCTTCATTAAAACCACATTCGCAATAAATGCAATCGAAGGTACAAAATTTACCATCTTCAGGAAGAAGATTGATTCCTAAAGACACTCCCAAACGACGACTATGTACCGGACCGAAGATGGGAGAAGGATAAATGACTGTTGACATAGTTCTTTTTTCAGTTGATAACAGTACAAAAATACAGAATGTTTTTCAAAATTTCAGTCTCAACTGCAAATAAAGGTCACTCTTTGTACTGCCGTCAATTTCCTCCAAAGCGGAACTTATCTTATCCCGATTGAAATAATGGGTAGTTCCGTACTTGGCCTGCAAGATAATGTGTTTATTCAATTCATAACGGGCGTTCACTGCCACACGCATACCTTTATAATAGAATGAAGGCATGGAAAAAGCATAGAGCACACTCTTTTCATAGATAGTAAGACGGGAATTATAGTCATCCGTATTAAACCATGCGGCACTCAAATCAAGCTGAAGAGGAAGCAAATGAAATGTATAAGCAGCACTTTGAGAAACTAGAAAACCATTGGAAGCAGATTGCCCACGAAAGTTGATGCGTACATAATCCGCTATGGTTTTCAATGTCAGTTTATCTTTCACGCTATAATTCAATTGGTATCGGCATTTCTGCTGAATAGATGGAATAGTTTGCTTGGTTTTATCCTCAGCAGTGAAGTCCTTTTCCTTCTTTTTATAACGATATCTTATAAACATTTCCAGTTCATAAGTAGGTGAATAACTTAATTGGAGTAATCCATCCAATCCTTTGGTTCCTGCTTTGCTTACTAAATATTTCTTCCAAGGGAAATAGAAAAAATCACCATAACAAGTCATTTTGATATACTTTAAAATACTGGTTTCCAATCCTATATAAAATCCACTCTCATTTTGTACCGTACTTCCCTCTCCTATAGAACGAGCATAAACCGATTGATATTTGGCATCATAATACCTGTTCATAACTATTAACTGTGTTCCTCCTTTCGGTGAATAACGTAACATATTCATGGTTGCCCAAGTACCACATTTGTCTATAGCCGTTTCACCCAATAAAGAGAAGCGTTTCCAAAAGAATTTATAATCTCCTCCCACATTATAAAAGTCCTTTCCACGGGGATAATAAATATTATAGTACTTCTTCTCAGGATTCAACGGCTTGTTGAAAACATTATAAACAGCTGTTAATCCTAACTCACAGTACTTTCCATTATAATTTAAATTACTGCCAACCAACTGATTAGTTAATGTATTTTTCTTCTCAAACTCACGATACAACCGATGATATCCATCTTTTTTCAACGACCTTATAAACTGGTTATCAACAATACCATCCATCTTCCGATAAGAATAGAAACCATCCAATGTCCATCTTTTCGCCAACTTATAGCTGACTGCCATTCCTTGAAAATAGTTATATTCATCGGTAGAAGAATGCTTACGTATTCCCCTGCTCTTATTTCCCAAAGTAGAGAGTGTAGCTGTTTTTCCCATCCCGAAATCAGTGTTGATAACTAGTCCATAACCATAGCTGACACGGTAATTACCAAGAGCTAAAGTCTTGATATGACCTATATTACGAATTAACAAGTATAGTGAATAAAAATCATAACCTTTTTTATTTTGTCCGGTAAAGAAAGGTTCTCCTGCATCCTTTTCAGCAGTAATTCCTGCATAAATCTGATCCCGATAATGAAAACTATATCGTAGATTATGATAATATCCATATCCCAAATACTGTTTGTTCGGATTCTTTTTTAAAGTTTCTGCCGGGTACTGTTGATACCCGGCCTTCGTATAAAAAGGAATATCGACACGTGTTGATAACTCTTGTTTACCGTATTTCAATATTCGCTTTATATTTGGTTTATATTGCTCTTTTTCAGGAGTTTCAAAGTAAATAAAGGGTAGTAAATAGTGAATAGTCTGCCTGTCAATATCTTCAATCATCCATAACTCATTGCGGGTAAGCATAGGACCATATTTGTACAGATAATACAATATATTCTCTACCAGTTGGTCAGAGAGAAATGGAAAACGTTCCAGTTGCTCTTTAGTTGCTGTATTGATATTGATGGGATTTTCACGTAATTCGGAAAGCTCCTCAAAATGAGTATCCCATTGAAACGAACTGTTTTCATCTTCATCCATCAATTGCTCTGCCAGTTCTTCCCATACTTCCTGCGCACACAGGTTATGCACCGATAAAAGTATTGTAATACAGATAATTAACATTACTCTTAACAACCTGTTCATTTTGTAATTCATTGGCGTGTTTTAAGTTAAATAGTTTTATCCACTATACAGAGTAATCATATTTCTTGCTACTTTTGCACCAAGATGAAAAGGAAACTCTTTATAGCATTGTTTTTTTCCTTTATAGCCGCTGCTGCTTATTCCCAGCAACAAACGACTACTATAAACGGATACATGGTACCTGTATGTGTATACAAAGGAGATACTATTCCAGCTGTACAGTTACCTAATGTATACATTTTCAGACCATTAAAATTCAAAAACGAAAAAGAAAGACGGGAATACTACCGCCTGGTAAGGAATGTGAAGAAAACCCTGCCATTAGCCCGTGAAATTAACCGTGCTGTGATAGAAACTTACGAATATATAGAAACACTGCCTGACAAAAAAGCCAGGGAAAAGCACCTGAAACTCGTAGAGAAGGGACTAAAAGAGCAATATACACCGATTATGAAGAAATTAACCTTTTCACAGGGTAAACTGTTGATAAAGTTAGTAAACCGTCAGACGGATTCTTCCTCTTATGAATTGGTAAAAGCTTTTATGGGACCCTTTAAAGCCGGATTCTATCAAACTTTTGCAGCACTTTTTGGTGCCAGCCTGAAGAAAGAATATCATCCGGAGGGAGAGGATCGACTGACCGAACGGGTGGTATTGTTAGTTGAAAACGGACAAATCTAACTGATTCCTACTGTTTGAATTTTACTCTTATTATCTGAATTTCATTAATTTATTGGCAAACTCCCATAAAATAATTCCTGTGGTAACCGATACATTCAACGAATGTTTTGTGCCGTATTGGGGAATCTCAACACAACCGTCGCAAGCATTGACCACTTCCTGCTGTACCCCTTTCACTTCATTTCCCATTACGATGGCATATTTTTTATCGGCATCCAATTCCAGTTTGTCCAGCAAAGTACTGCCTTCCACCTGTTCGATAGCCAATACGGTAAACCCTTGATCATGAAGTTCCTGAACGGCATCAAGCGTATTCTTTTTATATCTCCACTCCACCGAATTCTCAGCTCCTAAAGCTGTTTTATGCATTTCGGGATGGGGAGGAGTGGCTGTAATACCACATAAATAAATGCAATCTACCAAAAATGCATCCGATGTGCGAAACACTGCCCCTATGTTGTGTAAACTGCGTACTTCATCCAGCACCACTGCTAAAGGCAACTTATCGGCTTTCTTGAATTCGTCTACAGTAAGCCGGTTCAGTTCTGTTATTTTGAGTTTCCTCATACTCTATTTTCTACTTTATTATTAACGGTTACAAACTTACATAAAAATCTATGATCTTTACGCCTATATAATGAAAAAGAAGTCTCTCCTACTCTCTTTTTATTTTTACTTCAGTCCTAAACTCAATTGTAAAACAGATGGATTTCTTTATACAAGAAAAGATAATAACTAATTCACATCCCCCTGTTGATAACGGTTGAAAACATGTAAAAAGAATGAGGATATCATTTCAAAAGTATTTCTTGCATATTTCAAATAATGGTATAACATACACTTAAAATCAACAATCCAAAAATTAATCACATAACTTAAACAATCAATATCAACACAATTTAATCACTATTTCAGGCGTTCATAACCATAAAGTTTTTAACTCATATTCTTATCAACAATATGTTAATAGAATAAGTAAAACCTGTATTATCAGTATTTAAGCCGGTTGATTATTTATTCATATCTTGGTATTATATATAAATAACTTATCAGACAAGAGAAAGAACTCTTTTTTACTAACAATATAAACAGCCTATTATTAATACCATATTTCTTTTTTTTGAAAGAAGGAGAAAAAATATAGATATAATAGATACAAAGAAATTGTTGGTAACTGTTCATTGTGTTTCTTGAAATGTAACCTGTAGTAATTTCCTGCGTCTAAGTAACAGAAATAAAAAGTAGAAGATCGCGGTCTTTTTATTAACTAATGCACTAAGATAAAGAATATGATAAAAAGAATATTGGTTGCCACATCACTTTTGTGTATGTGCTGCATACTTTTTGCTCAAAATGTACAGGTTAAAGGAAAAGTAGTTTCAGAAAATGAAGCGGTGGAATTTGCGAATGTCGTATTGCAGACAAAGGATTCTATATTTATAGCCGGAGGAGTAACCGACAGTAAAGGAAGGTTCATGATGGAGAATATCCAAACAGGAAGTTATCTGCTTTGTATTTCCGGTATGGGATATACCTCCCGGATTATATCATTGGATCATTTAGCTGTTTCTAAGGATTTAGGCGTTATCATGATATCTCCGGAATCGATCCTGTTAAAGGAAGTGGTGGTAACGGGAGCCAGTGTGATAAATGCCGCCGACAGGAAAATTATCCTTCCTACAGCACATCAGTTAAAATCGGCCGGCAATGGTCTGTCTTTATTGCAGCAGATGAAGCTGAGCAGAATACAAGTGGATCAAATGCGTAACAAGGTAACATCCTCCGGTGAAGGGGATGTACAGTTACGGATGAATGGAGTAAATGCCGAGATACAGGATATATTGGTTCTTCGTCCTGAAGATGTGATTCGTATAGAATATCATGATGCTCCCGGTTTGCGATATGGGGATCATACGGCTGCTGTGATTGATTACATTGTAAGACGGCATGAAACCGGTGGATATGTGGCTTTGGATGCGCAGGATTCTCCGCACGTACTTTTTGGAAACAATAATTTTATAGTGAAGATAAACCATAAAAAATCAGAATTCGGTTTGAATTATAATAATGTTTATCGTTCGGTAGATAATTATTGGCGTAATAATTGGGAAACTTTCCGCTATGAGGATGGTTCTTCCTTTACACGGGTGGAAGATGGTATTCCGAGTAGAATTTCCACTTATGGGCATAATATAGGATTGAATTATAGTTTTCAGGATCAGGGGAAATGGTTCTTTAATTCCACTGTACGGTGGGCTTTTAATAAGAACAAGCAGAATAACCAAAGCAGTCTGTATATTTTGGAGAAGCCTGAAGAAATTTTGATGATGAAAGAACATAGTACGGGCCGGACTTCCCGTCCATCGGTGGACTTGTATTTTCAATGTAAACTGAACAATGACCAGTCATTGATTATCAATGCTGTGACTACATATATTGACACTCAAAGTGACAGGAGTTATACGGAGGGGAAGAGTAATGAACCGCTGACTGATATTTATTCTACCGTATCGGGAAATAAATACTCATTTATAGGAGAGGGTATTTATGAAAGGAAAGTAACCAAGAAGAGCAGATTGAGTGCAGGAGTGAAATATCAGCAAAGTCTGGCGGATAATACCTATGGTGGAAACGAGTCATCTGAAACAAAGATGCATGAAACCCATGCGACAGCTTATGTGGAATACAGTGGGAAAATGGATCGTTTCAATTATTCTTTTGGACTGCAAGGCAGTTATGCCCGATTCAAACAGAAAGAGGAAGGATATAACAGGTATTCGTTATTGCCCCGTTTGAGGTTGGGGTACCAATTTTCAGATAATGTCTTTATCCGTTACCGGGGACAGATTTCACGTAAATCTCCCGGTTTGTCCGATATGGGAAATGTGAGACAATTGATTGACTCTTTACAGGTGAGAAGCGGAAATCCGGAATTAAAGATATTCACAGTATATAAAAATGAGTTGGAGGCAGATTTCCGGAAAGGTTTGTTTAGTGGTAATGTTCATTTGTCGTATCAGTATCAGCACAGGCCTATCATGGAAGAAACCATACGAGATAAGAATAACAGTTTTGTCCGTACCAATGCCAATCAGTTAAGTTGGCAGAAATTGAATCCTGAGTTGGAATTGAAACTCGGTCCTCTGAAAGATATTTTGACTTTTTCTTTTTCTACCGGTATAAATTATTATGATAGTCGTGGTTTGGATTATCATCATACATATACCAATTGGTATTACAGGGCCGAAGTGATGGCATCTTATAAAAGATGGTCCGGATTCTTTCAAATGGAAAATCATCGGAATAATTTCTATGGGGAAACATTGTCATACGGAGAGAGTTTTCATACCTTGGGATTGTCCTATCGATACAAGCGTTTGAATATCGGGATGATGATTTTGAATCCATTTGTTGATAATTACAGAATGGGAGGAGAAATGTTCAGTAAAGTGGCTCCTTCTAAGAATTGGTGGTATGTGAAAGAGAGCTGCCGCCTGTTTGTGGCAAAAGTATCATGGAATATCAGTTTTGGACGTAAGTATGAAACCATGCAGAAACGTGTGAATAACGAAGATAGCAATGCAGGTACATTGAAGTCGGGGAAATAAAAATCACTATTTTGGGTGGTCATAACCATAAAGTTTTTAACTTTGCATATTATCAATACCCATATTTCTTTTTTTGAAAGAAGGAGAAAAAATATAGATATAATGAATAAAGAGGAATGGTTGAAAAAAGGGTATGTTACCGAACTGGTAGACAAAACTCTGGATTTGAAAACTGAAATTGATAAGTTGCGTAAGGAAAAGAATGCGCTTATCCTAGGTCACTATTACCAGTCGGGCGAAATACAAGATATTGCCGACTTTGTAGGTGACAGCTTGGCACTGGCACAATGGGCGGCTAAAACGGATGCGGATATCATTGTGATGTGTGGTGTCCACTTTATGGGTGAAACGGCTAAGATTCTTTGTCCTGATAAAAAAGTGCTGGTACCGGATTTGAATGCAGGCTGTTCATTGGCCGACAGTTGTCCTGCTGATGAGTTTGCTAAATTTGTCCAAGAGCATCCGGATTATACAGTGATTTCGTATGTTAACACTACAGCGGCTGTTAAAGCGGTGACCGATGTGGTGGTCACTTCTACCAATGCCAAGCAGATCGTGGAAAGTTTCCCGGCAGATGAAAAGATTATTTTCGGTCCGGATAGAAATTTGGGTAATTATATCAATTCGATTACAGGACGCAATATGTTGCTTTGGGATGGTGCCTGCCATGTGCACGAACAGTTCTCTGTGGAGAAAATACTGGAGTTGAAAAAACAGTATCCTGACGCTGCTGTTCTGGTTCATCCCGAATGTAAAGGAGCCGTTTCCAAACTGGCCGACAAGGTTGCTTCTACGGCAGGATTGTTGAAATATGCCATTGCCAGTGACAAAAAAGACTTTATTGTGGCTACGGAAAGCGGTATTTTGCACGAGATGCGTAAGAAATGTCCTGAGAAGAACTTTATTCCCGCTCCTCCCGAAGACAGTACCTGCGCTTGCAATGAATGTAATTTCATGCGTCTGAATACGCTGGAGAAGCTGTACAATACGTTAAAGTATGAATGGCCGGAAGTGACAGTGGATGAAGCGGTAGCTGAGGAGGCAGTGAAACCTATCAAGAAGATGCTGGAAATTTCGGAGAAGCTGGGATTATGACTTTTGTAAAAGATAACAAGATGTGGTTAATAAAAGACGTTTCTGTTATTCTTAAAAGTAAAGGGGAATTCTTCTGGAAAGGATTTATCATCGGAATAGGAGTGACATTTCTGTTTCATTAAAGATTTGTTTTGACAGAATAATGGTTCTCATGGAAATCATTATTCCGTCAAAATTGTTTTCAAAGGAAAACAGAATACTTGTTTTTATGAGGCTCAATAGAGGTAAACAAATGATATAACTAATTTATATAGTTACGCCTTCAGAAACCGGCAAAGTTTCTCTACGGCCAGCGCACGGTGACTGATTTTGTTTTTCGTCTCATTGCCTAGTTCGGCAAAAGTTTTAGTATATCCTTCGGGCACAAAGATAGGGTCGTATCCGAAACCTGACGAACCTCGTTTTTCTTTGATAATCTCACCTTTTACAATTCCTTCGAACAAATGCTTCTTTCCATCCAGAATCAGGCAGATAGCTGTGCGGAATTGTGCTTTTCTATTTTGCACTCCCTGCATATTCTGCAATAATTTTTGCATATTGGCTTCCGCATTGTGTCCTTCGCCTCCGGCATAACGGGCGGAATAAACACCCGGAGCACCATTCAAAGCTTCCACTTCCAGGCCTGTATCGTCGGCAAAACAGTCTAAACCGTAGTTTTTATAAATATACTCCGCTTTCAGCATCGCATTGCCTTCCAACGTATCAGCAGTTTCGGGGATATCAACATGGCAATGGATATCTTTCAAACTCAATAATTCAACTTTTTCTCCTAGAATGGAGGATATTTCATCCAGTTTATGAGCATTGTTTGTAGCAAATACTAATTTCTTTTTCATTTTATATCATATTAATTGAATGCAAAGATACTGAGAATGAACCAAAGTAAGATAATTCCTGACAGAATAATATAGGTGAAAAGGTAAATAGTAATTTGTTTGCTATGTGTATTTTCAATTTTTGATTATTTTTGTTGGTATCATTTGATACTTGATAGTATGGTATATATAGAAACTCCTCATTTGTTGTTACGGGACTGGGAGGAAGAAGATATTCTTCCGTTTGTCCGTATGAACAGTGATAAAGAAGTAATGGAATTCTTTCTCACTACTTTGACAGAGGAAGAGACGATGGCTTTTTATTGTCGTATCCGGAAAGAATTTGAAGAATATGGTTATGGTTTGTATGCTGTAGAATGTAAAGAAACTCAGAATTTTCTAGGCTATGTGGGTTTTCATAATATTGCTTTCGAGTCGGATTTTACTCCCGGAGTGGAAATAGGCTGGCGATTGTGCCGGGATGCATGGGGAAAGGGATATGCCACAGAAGCCGCTTCTGCCTGTCTGGATTATGCGAGTGATAATTTACCTTTTAAAACGGTATATTCGTTCACTGCCATACCCAATAAACGCTCTGAACGGGTCATGCAGAAAATAGGAATGCATTTTGAAAAAGAGTTCGATCATCCTTTGGTGGAACAAGGGCATTGGTTATGCAGACATATATTGTATAAAATAGAAATTTGAGAAAATAGATTAACCGATATGTAGTAATCTTATCATTGCTTCATCGTTCTGTTTTTCAATGCAGAAACAGTGAAGCAATGGAAGAGATTATTTTTTAGTTACTTTATTTTTAGTTTGTCGAATCCTTCGCCATACACTCCTACCACATTACTTTGTGATATAAATGCATTGGGATCAATATCTTTCACCAATCGGAATATATCCAGTGACTGGCTTTTCTTTGCCAGTACCACTACGACCTTGATTCCTTGTTTGCTATACCATCCTGTACCATCCAATAAGGTAACTCCACGATCTATTTGTTTGGTGATTCCTTCGGCTATTTCATCATGTTTACGCGAGAAAATAAGGAACTGTACGGATTGGCGTGAACTGTTTATAACATAATCAATCACAATGCTCATAATAAACAATACACAGAAACCAAACAACACCCGTTTCCAGTCATGGAATATGAAATAACAGGAGGATATGATGACAATATCACAATACATCATCATGCGGCCAAGGGTTACATCTTTATATTTATTGATAATCCAGGCAATGATATCCGTTCCGCCGGTACTTCCATTATTGCAGAAAACAATGCCGATACCAAATCCCAGCAAGCTGGCACCTACTACACAAGCCATGAATTCTTGTCCCGGTCCTAACAATTGCGGCAGTGTACCATCCGGGTTCTTCAATAATGCTTGAAAGAGCCATAATAGGAATGTTAGCATAAAGATGGCATAAATGGTTTTAAGGCTGAATTTAGGTCCTAGTATCTTTAATGCGAAACCTAAGAAAACAGCGTTGATAATAAAATAAGAAACCTGGATTTCAATGCCTGTAACATAATATATAATGGCTGAAATACCGGTTACTCCGCCTGTAGTTATTTGATAAGGCAGTAAGAAAGCCGCCCATCCCAGTGCATAGCAAATCAGTCCGAAGGTAATGGATAAATAGTCTTTTACCTCTCTGCCTAGTTTGATTTTTAATATTTGGTCCATGGTAATGAGGATTGTTTTTAATGTAAGTAGAAAGGTGTGTCAAAAGTTACTGCTTTTGACACACCTCAAGGATAGTATCGATTATAATACGATGTTTACAATTTTTTTGGGAACGATGATTACCTTTTTCGGGGTTTTTCCTTCAATCCATTTCTGGGCTTGTTCATCTGCCATAACTGTTGTCTGAATGGTATTGTTATCAGCATCAGCGGCGAAATCCATGGTGAAACGTGCTTTGCCATTGAAAGAGATAGTGTATTTTACAGTGTCTTCTTTCAGGTAATCTTCATTGAATGCAGGCCATTGTGCATCGCATACGCTGGTGGTATTTCCCAGAGCTTCCCAAAGTTCTTCTGCATAATGTGGAGCGAACGGAGCTAACAGGATGATGAGATTGCTCAATACCTCTTTATTGCGACATTTCAATGAAGTAAGTTCGTTTACACAAATCATGAATGCACTGATAGAAGTGTTGTAAGAGAAAGTTTCAATATCTCCGGTTACCTTTTTAATCAGCTTATGAATTGCTTTCAACTCTTCTTTAGTCGGTTCACCCTCTACAGGCAAGAATTCGTCTGTGCGGCTATAGAACAGATTCCACAGTTTCTTCAAGAAACGGTGAACACCGTCAATACCATTGGTATCCCAAGGTTTGGACTGTTCTACCGGACCGAGGAACATTTCGTACATACGCAGCGTGTCGGCACCGTATTTCTCGACAATCATATCCGGATTGACTACGTTGTACATGGATTTACTCATCTTCTCTACCGCCCATCCGCAGATATATTTTCCATCTTCCAGGATAAACTCAGCATCGTTATACTCAGGACGCCATGCTTTGAAAGCTTCTACATCCAGAATATCGTTGGATACAATATTCACATCCACATGCAGCGGAGTGGTTTCGTACTGGTCTTTCAGGTTCAATGACACAAAGGTGTTGGTGTCTTTGATGCGATATACAAAATTGCTTCGTCCCTGAATCATTCCTTGGTTTACTAATTTTTGGAATGGTTCTTCCTTGATACTTACGCCCAGATCATGCAGGAACTTGTTCCAGAAACGAGAATAAATCAAGTGACCCGTAGCATGTTCGGTACCGCCTACATAGAGATCTACATTTTGCCAGTAATGATCTACCTTTTCTGATACTAGTGCTTGTGCGTTGTGTGGGTCCATATAGCGCAGATAGTATGCGGATGAACCTGCGAAGCCCGGCATGGTATTCAGTTCAAGCGGGAATATAGTGACGTTGTCAATCAAGTTGTTTTCCACGACTTCACCTTTTTCTACATCCCAAGCCCACTTGGTGGCATGTCCCAATGGAGGTTCGCCTGTTTCGGTTGGCAGGAACTTAGCTACTTCGGGAAGTTCAAGCGGCAATTTAGATGAGTCAATCATATAAGGCATACCGTTTTTGTAATATACAGGGAACGGTTCACCCCAATAGCGCTGGCGTGAGAAGATGGCGTCACGAAGACGATAATTCACTTTCACGCGTCCCAAATTGTGGGTTTTCACATATTCTTTGGTAGCTGCGATAGCTTCTTTGATGGTCAGTCCGTTTAAAGAAAGGTCACAATAAGGAGTGACATCCTTGCGGGGTGAGTTGCAAACAATACCTTCTTTGGCATCGAAACTTTCTTCACTTACATCACAACCTTCTACCAACGGAACGATAGGCAGATTGAAATGTTTTGCAAAAGCGTAGTCACGGCTGTCGTGAGCAGGAACCGCCATGATGGCGCCTGTTCCATAACCTGCCAATACGTAATCACTGATCCATACGGGAACAGCCTCGCCGGTAAACGGATTGATGGCGTATGAGCCACTGAATACACCGGTTACGCGGCGGTCGGCGATACGTTCACGTTCCGTACGTTTCTTGGTGCGGTCCAGATAGGCTTCCACTTCGGCTTTCTGTGCTTCAGTAGTAAGTTGGGGAACCAGTTCGCTTTCGGGCGCCAGTACCATGAAGGTTACACCGAACATGGTATCTGCACGGGTAGTAAAGATAGTGAATTCAATATCACTGTCTTTCACTTTGAATTGTACTTCCGTACCTTCCGAGCGTCCAATCCAGTTACGCTGTGTTTCTTTCAGTGAATCAGTCCAGTCCACAGTGTCCAGTCCGTCCAGCAGCCGTTGTGCGTAAGCCGATACGCGTAAACACCATTGGCGCATTTTTTTCTGAACGACGGGGAAACCGCCGCGTTCCGAAACTCCATCCACCACTTCGTCATTGGCAAGAACAGTTCCTAGTTGCGGGCACCAGTTCACCATGGTTTCTCCCAAATAGGCAATGCGGTAGTTCATCAGGATTTCCTGTTGCTCTTTTTCGCTTTTGGCATTCCATTCTTCGGCTGTAAAGCTGAGTTCTTCGCTGCAAGCCGCATTCAGTCCTTCGTTGCCATATCGGGCAAATGCTTCCGTTAGTTCGCTGATGGGGCGTGCCTGCTGTGTATCGTTACAATAATAGCTGTTGAACATTTGTTGGAAAGCCCACTGAGTCCAATGGTAATATCCTGGTTCACAAGTACGTACTTCACGGTTCCAATCAAAAGAGAAGCCGATTTTGTCCAACTGTTCACGATAGCGGTTGATATTGTTCACAGTGGTGATGGCAGGGTGTTGTCCGGTTTGTATAGCGTATTGTTCTGCAGGAAGTCCATATGCGTCATATCCCATCGGGTTCAGCACGTTGAAACCTTGCAAGCGTTTGTAACGGGCATAAATATCACTGGCTATGTATCCCAACGGATGTCCTACGTGCAATCCGGCTCCCGACGGATAAGGGAACATATTCAATACGTAGAATTTCTTTTTGCTTTCGTCTTCAGTCACTTGATAGGTATGGTTCTCTGCCCATCTTTGCTGCCATTTCTTTTCAATCTCTCTGAAATTGTATTCCATGATCTATTTTTTGTTATTTAATATCTTTGTTATTAAGTGATTGCAAAGATAATGAAAGTCGGGGAGATATATGGAAAGAACAGAAATAAAAAACTTCTTGTTATGTATATAGATTTCTTTTTGATGACACTTTTTGGAGGAATATATAATATATATACCTCCAAAAATTATTATATTTATTTGTACAAATAGCAATTGTACGATATATAGGCGGTAAGATTAGAAGATTTATAATGATGCAGCCGAAAGATTATAGTTCTTTCGGCTGCATCATTTATATGTTTAATTTACGGGCTTTTTATTCCACTCCCAAATCTTTATAAGTTCTCGGAGCCGGAACAGAAGGTAACGGTTTGCGATCCTTCAGCTCTTGTAGAATTACTTCAATAGCTTTATTCAACTGCTGGTCTTCACCTGACTGTTCTTTTACCGGATCATTATCAATCAGAATATCAGGGTCCACTCCATGATTTTCTACTATCCATTGACCGGTCTTTGCATCATAATTGGTAAAGAACGGAACACGCACATCCGTACCATCCATATAAGGTAACGGACCACTGATACCGACAATGCCACCCCATGTACGAGTACCGATAACTTTACCGATCTTATTTGCCTTGAAACTCCATGGGAACAAGTCACCGTCTGAAGCCGAGTATTTATTGATCAGCAATACTTTCGGCCCCACTAGTGTTGCATCAGGAATGGTACCGATTTTAGTTGATCCACGACGCATGGTCAGGCGATAGGGTTCACGAAGCAAACGTTCGATAATCATTGGAGATACATTACCACCTCCATTGGCACGGTCATCAATAATCAAGGCTTCTTTATCGAGTTGGGGATAGAAGTAGCGGGCGAATTCATTCAGGCCGTCCGGTCCCATATCGGGAATGTAGACATAGCCTACACGGCCATTAGTTGCTTCTTCCACTTTTTTGATATTATTCTGTACCCAGTTATAATGATACAATGGGTATTCATTGTCTAATGGTTTAATGACTACTTTACGTGCTCCTTTACTTGATGCGGTACGGTTTATGCTTAGTTCAGTCAAGACATTGGCTTTGCCTGCCAGCAGACTGTAAATGTTATCAACAGTAGCTGTTGAAATGCCATCAATAGCTGTGATATAATCTCCTTCTTTTACTCCGATACCCGGTTCTGTAAGGGGAGAACGCAGTTTCTGACTGTAAATTGCACCCGGTAGAATTTTGTCAATACGGTAGAAGCCACCCTTGTCACGACTCAGTTCAGCTCCCAGTAATCCCATTGGAATACGTTCGGGACCTTTTATTTCACCCGGACTCACATAAGCGTGTCCGCAAGCCAGCTCGGCAATCATCTCACCGATGATATAGTTCAAGTCCAGACGGGTTTTTGCATGGGGAACTAATACAGCATATTTTTCTTTAATCGCATTCCAGTCTGCTCCATGCATATTTTCCAGATAGAATCCGTCACGGAAAGCCCGCCATGTTTCATCGAATATCTGAGCCCATTCCTGACTGTAGTCAATGGGAGCAATCATGTCGTCCAAGTTGACGTTCTCTTCCAATGAGGCTTTAGTGCATGGAAAATCACAGATATACAGATTATTTCCTTTAAAGAACAATGCTTTCCTATGATTGGCAGCTACATCCATATATGCTCCTTCGGCCACGGTTTCTTCTTTTTGTTCGGTCAAATCATATA
>OHAQ01001405.1_pt1 | contig 18874 bp, 8 predicted proteins | sample 1577111 | NCBI WGS metagenome assembly OHAQ01 (sample SAMEA3541549, study PRJEB24748) | human gut metagenome | biome: human gut; feature: human-associated habitat; material: faeces | place: China | collected 2012 | reverse complement strand
CCGGCCGTGAAGGGGAGAACACGCCCGTCTTTGTCTACACCAGCTACCCCGAAGCTCCGGTCGAATTTGGAGGGCAAGACTCCGGACAACTGGCGGCAAGCCATGTATTACCGTTATTGGATGAACGCGGATAACGATCATAATGTCACCGCAAATTACGGTATCCGTACGGATCGTTATAAGTTGGTATTCTATTATGGAGAGTCTTTAGGCATGACCGGCACCAAGAATGTCTCGATCACACCGGAATGGGAACTGTTCGATTTGGAGAACGATCCCATGGAAATGAAAAACATCTATAATGACCCGGCAAATAAGGCTTTAATAAAGGAACTGAAAACTAAACTTCTGGAATTAAAACGCCAATATGACGATGAGGACAGTAAGTATCCGGTGATGACTGAAATCGCGAAGAAATATTATTGGTAAGCATCTAATAAATTCACATGGAGATGAAAAATACAATCAACTACGGAGCTTTATTAGCTCCCGCCCTTTTGTTTTCCGCCTGCGGAACGGGGCAAAAGGAGGTGGCGGAGAAGCCGCTTAATATCATCCATATCATGACGGATGACCATTCGTATCAAACGATCAGCGCCTATGGACATGCCTTGGGCAAGTTGGCGCCTACGCCTAATCTGGATCGTTTGGCCGCAGAAGGTATGTTGTTCCGGCAGGCTTTCGTGGAGAACTCGCTTTCTACACCCAGCCGGGCTTGTCTGATGACCGGGCTTTACAGCCATCAGAACGGGCAACGGCAGTTGGGAAAAGGTATCGACACGACGAAGACTTTCTTCTCCGAGATATTGCAGCAACACGGCTATCAGACCGGCTCGCGGCCGGCACGATTGCCGCGATTTCCACTTCGGTCTGTGCAGGCTCGAACGGCACCGATGCCGTCATGCGCAGCCTCGACCAGGTCAACCGCATCTACACGCCCGAAAAGACGACGCACACGGAACTTCTCCTGCGTCTCAACGATCTGGGCTGTCACTACCGCGTCAACAACCGCATGAAGGCGGACCCCGAGGACATCATGAAGCACACCTTCGGGTGGTTCTACAGGCTTCTGCCCGACGAGCGCGGCATCGCCAACTGCTTCCCCGTCACGGTCTTCTTCCAGAACAGGGAGGACGGTCGCGACGTGATCGAGATCGACGGAGGCTCGGGCGGCGACCGCAAGGCGCTCATCAATGCGCTCAAGCGCCGCTGGGGCGAGCCTCTCACGACGAAGGGCCGCAGGCAGAACGCCCTCTACTGGGTCTTCAACGCAGGCGACCGAACCATCGTCCTCAAGGAGATGGGCATCCTGCGCAACTACGAGATCGAGATCCTGCCCGTCTCCTACTATGACGCCGTCAAGCGCCGCATCGAGGAGGAGCAGGCAAAGGCCGAGGCCGCGAAGCAGGCTGAGCTGGCTGCCGCCCAACTTGCCGCCTCGAACCTCAAGGTCGCCGAGAAGGAGGCCCCCGAGCGCGAGGAGCGCATCGCACGCGCCCGTGAGACCGCCCGCACCCATGCCGGCAAGGCTGTACAAATCAGTTATCCCAGTGTCTATACAGCTTATAATGTGCTGGCAGCTGATGTTACGGGAAAGGCAGGTAAGCAGACATTTGTAGCACCCGTTTTGACTGACGACGGCAATAACCGCATTGCTTATGACTATCTGTTTGTTCATCCGTTGGCCGATTCCGGTAAATACAAACAAGGTAGTAGTTTGTATAACGTAATTATCAATTTATTTGGCGTGACTGAAACGGCTGATACACCGGATGCATCTTATGAAGTGGAATCTGTGCCTTTCTCTCCGAACTATCGTACCAATCTTATTTGTTCGGATATAGCAGAATCTGAGGTACAGACGCAGGTAAGTGTCTCTGTGGATACGGCTTTTGAAACTCCGGAACAGACTGCTTCCAAACAGTTTATCAATAGTTCATATATCCGTACCAGTTTCTATGAAACCGGCCGTATCTTTACCAAAGGGTTGCAGACTTGCAATGATTTGATTTATCTGGTAGCCAATCCCTATTTTGGCGGTCCTTTGTATTTTGAAATACCTGAGAGTACTTTCTCTTTGTCTGCTGGTACTACCTGGATGGCTGGTTATGCAGACCGCACTGGTGTGGTCTCACTGGATGGAACAGCGCAACTGGATGTGAAAGCTGATATATTGAATAAAGCCATTGGTGAATTTCCGAAATTCACATTCGCTACGTGGGTGTATATCGATGAATGGCATGCAGGAGCTTTCCTCTTTAAAAAACAGAATGGGAACAATACCCCAAAGGTTGGTTTGAAATTAGGTGATACTGTAGGCAAGTTGACTTTCTTTGTAGATAATACAACCCATACCTATACTACAGCCTCGCTGCAAACAGGTGCTTGGCATCATGTGTCGCTGGTTCATGATGGAGTAGCCCAAAACACAGAATTGTTTGTTGATGGAGTTTCTGCAGGAAAAACAACGGCATTTCCGAAACTTCCATTTATGAATGCCTATTTTAATATGTATTTGGGCACTGGATTGAAAGGTAAGTTGGACGAAACTTTCTTTAGTATGTTGCCGATGTCAGCTGCTGAAATCAATGAGGTAAAGACCGATGGACTGAACTTTGGGAACTGGAATCACACCAAAGTACAGGCTTATTGGAAATATGATGAAGAGCAAAATCCAGGAAAGGATTCTCATAGTTGGGTAACTATTATGGAAGATGTCCGTTCGAAGTTGACCGGCAAGGATATCAAGTTCCGTTTGGGGGTGTCCAGCGGTGATTGGGCAGCTATGATTGGCAATGCCAGTAATCGTACTTCATTCGCTAAAAATATTAAGACTGTGCTCGACAAATATCAGTTGGACGGGGTTGACCTGGATTTTGAATGGGCATATTCTGCTGACCAATTTAAGAATTACAGTTTGACTATTCAGGAAATTAGAAAAGTAATAGGCTCTGATTATCTACTTACGGTTTCTTTGCACCCCATTTCTTATAAGATAACTCCGGAAGCAGTGGCTGCCTGCGATTGGATTTCATTCCAATGTTATGGTCCGAAAGCTATCGAATTCCCTTATGAGAGTTATACTAGCCATTTGCAGGCTGCTATTAATTACGGTATTCCAACAGAAAAACTGGTGCCCGGACTACCTTTCTATGGTACAAAAAACTGGAACTCTGGTAGCTCGGAAGGCACGGTTGCCTATTTTGATATGGTAAAGGAAGGTTCTGTCAAGAATACGACTGATGATCAGGTAACTTATAAAGGAACTACGTACTATTTGAACAGTGTATCTACTATTCAGAAAAAAGTAAGGTATGCGCTCGGCCAGCACATGCACGGTGTGATGTCATGGGATTTGGCCACCGACTGTGATTATGAAAATTCACTTTCTTTACAGCGTGCAGTAGTAGAGGAAATCCGGAAATAACAGAGATGGAAGAAGTGGATGCGGAAATGCTATCGCAGGAATCAACTCATTGCTATGATTCTCTTTTGTGTGAGCTGCTTGGTATGTACTTTATGGATAATATGAAAAAAAACAGGATTATATTTATAGGATTGTTAATGAGCCTTGGCGTTTATGGTCAGGGCATACAACCACCCTTGTCTTACTGGTTTGATACTCCCACGACGTTAAACGGTCATGCTGTATGGTATGGTGGAAATCCGGAATTATGGAAGGATAAGAAACCTATTTCAGCTGGAGACCATGCTAAGAATCCGGATGCAGAATGGGAATCAGCTTCCTTGCCTTTGGGCAATGGCAGTATAGGTGCTAATATTTTAGGATCAATAGAAGCCGAACGTATTACCTTTAACGAGAAAACCTTATGGAGAGGAGGACCGAATACCGCTAAGGGAGCAGCGTATTATTGGAATGTAAATAAGCAGTCTGCTTATCTTCTTGACGAGATTCGTAAAGCCTTTACTGAAGGTAATCAAGAAAAGGCCGAACGTCTGACCTGCCAGAACTTCAACAGTACAGTTCCATATGAATCTTATAAAGAAGACCCATTCCGGTTCGGTAACTTTACGACGATGGGAGAATTCTACATAGAAACAGGACTAAGTACTATTGGGATAAGCGGATATCGCCGTGAACTGTCGCTCGATTCAGCCCGTGCAATAGTACAATTTTGCAAAGATGGAGTAAAATATAAGCGTACTTCATTTATATCTTATCCTGCAAACGTTTTGGTGATGCGTTATAGTGCTGACCGCCCTGCTAAACAGAACCTTAGATTCAGCTATGCTCCTAATCCGGTTTCGGCAGGCTCTTTACAACCTGAAGGGAAAAATGGATTGGTTTTTCGAGCCAGATTAGATAATAATAGTATGGAGTATGTAGTGCGTATGCGGGTTTTAACGCAAGGTGGAACTGTAACGAATACTCATGACCAACTCCTTATCGAAGGAGCGGATGAGGTGGTATTTCTGATTACAGCTGATACTGACTATCTGATTAATTTCAACCCTGACTTCACTAATCCGAAAACGTATGTGGGAGTAAATCCGGAAGAAACGACAGCTTATTGGATAAATGAGGCAGAAAAACAAGGCTATGAAGCGTTATATCAAGCTCACTATGCAGATTATACAGCATTGTTCAACCGTGTGAAACTGAACTTGACAAATTCATCTGATTTTCGTGATATGCCGATTACTCAACGTTTGAGTCGTTATCGCGAAGGTCAAAAAGATTTCTATTTAGAACAATTGTACTATCAGTTTGGCCGTTACTTGTTGATAGCCAGTTCTCGTCCCGGCAATCTTCCTGCCAATTTGCAAGGTATATGGCATAATAATGTAGATGGTCCGTGGCGTGTGGACTATCACAACAATATCAATCTACAGATGAACTATTGGCCGGCATGTTCTACTAATCTGAGCGAATGCATGAAACCGCTCATAGATTTCATCCGTACTTTGGTAAAACCTGGTGAGAAGACTGCTCGGGCGTATTTTGGGGCTCGTGGCTGGACGGCTTCCATTTCAGGAAATATCTTTGGTTTTACTACACCGTTGGAGAGTGAGAATATGTCGTGGAATTTCAACCCTATGGCAGGACCATGGCTGGCAACACACATTTGGGAGTATTATGACTACACCAGAGATGTGAAGTTTCTCAAAGAAATCGGTTATGAACTGATTAAAAGTAGTGCTAACTTTGCCGTAGATTACTTATGGCATAAACCCGACGGTACCTATACTGCGGTTCCTTCCACTTCTCCTGAACATGGTCCGGTAGACCAGGGAGCAACCTTCGTACATGCAGTAGTCCGTGAAATTCTACTCGATGCTATCGATGCCAGCAAAGTGCTGCGGGTGGATGCTAAAGAACGCAAATACTGGGAGCAGGTATTGGAGAAGTTGGTTCCTTATAAAATTGGGCGCTATGGTCAGCTGATGGAATGGTCCGGTGATATGGATGATCCGAAAGACCAGCATCGTCATGTGAACCATCTTTTTGGCTTGCATCCCGGGCATACGGTATCACCGATAACCACCCCTGAACTTTCCGATGCTTGCAGAGTGGTGCTGGAACACCGGGGTGATGGAGCAACCGGTTGGAGTATGGGTTGGAAACTTAATCAGTGGGCGCGTCTGCACGATGGTAATCATGCTTATAAACTTTTTGGTAATCTCTTAAAACACGGAACATTGAATAATCTTTGGGACATGCATCCGCCTTTCCAGATTGATGGGAATTTTGGTGGCACAGCCGGTGTTACGGAAATGCTGCTGCAAAGTCACATGGGATTCATTCACTTGTTGCCAGCTTTGCCCGATGCTTGGAGTGACGGTTCTGTGTCCGGACTTTGTGCCCGTGGAAATTTTTCATTGGATGTATGCTGGAAAGATGGAAAGCTGCGACAGGTTGACATTATTTCTTATGCGGGAACACCTTGCATATTGAGATATCGGGACGCTGTGCTGATTTTCAAGACTCAAAAAGGGAAAAGCTATCGTGTAACCTATCAGAATGGATGTCTGATTTTGAATAAACGATAGATTTCTTGTTCGTATAGTGAAGTTTATGAATTCTTTTCCTGGTTGGAAATGAATGTAATACCGATGAAATGGGCATAAATGCTTTATTTCAGAAGCTGGAGTCCTTAAAAATACTATCAATGAAAATATAGTGATTTTTAGACCTATTAATAGTGATTTTTGTACTTCGGTTTTTGGATTGTTTTGCAATTTTGCAGCGTTGAAACGACAATATTTATTTAAATTTAATTCTATGAGACAAAGACTTCAAAAGGCGATGCTTGTGATGGTGCTATGTCTGTTGGCTGTAACCACAGCTCTCGCTCAGGCCATTCAAGTGAAAGGTATTGTGTACGATGGTAATGGTGAAACGATGCCTGGTGTAAACGTACATGTAAAAGGTGCTGCCAGTGGTACCATAACTGATGTAAATGGTAATTATACTGTTTCTGTTCCAAATTCCAATTCTATATTGGTATTCTCTTTTATTGGATATACAACGCAGGAAATAAAAGTAGGTAATCGTACCAATATTAATGTAACATTGAAAGACGACTTGCAGCAATTGGATGAAGTTGTCGTTGTGGCTTACGGTACGGCTCGCAAGGGTGACTTGACCGGTGCTTTGACTACCATGCGTCCGGATGGCAATGAGGCTATGAAAGCGACATCTATAGACAATCTGCTGGATGGTAAAGTTGCCGGTCTGGTGGTAAATACAGCATCTGCTACTCCGGGCGCTGCTTCCTCTATTACGATTCGTGGCGCCAGTTCTTTGCGTGGCGATAACCAACCTTTATATGTGATTGATAATATCCCGCAGGCTTCTACCGGTGAATTTGCTTCTTCTGGTATTTCAGGTGACTTTCAGATTGCACAAGACCCCTTGGCTTCGCTGAATCCGGCCGATATTGAAGATATTACCATATTGAAGGATGCTTCTTCTACCGCCATCTATGGTAGCCGTGGTGCTAATGGTGTCATTTTGATTACTACAAAGAAAGGTAAGGAAGGTAAGGCAAAAGTAAGTGCTTCGGCTAACTTCACCATTGCAGAGCCTTCTGAACTGTTGAATATGATGAGTTTGCGTGAACATGCCTTGTATCGTAATTCGCGTCAGACGGATGAGAAAAACTGGCAGTTCCACCTGGTTGGTGACGAAGTACGTTATGTATTCGGTGATGCTACAGGTTCTTATGATCCTGATAAACCTGAATCCTATCATGTGCTGGCTGAACGAAACTGGCAGAAAGAAATTTATCAAACCGCTTTTTCTCAGAACTATTCCGTATCTGTAAATGGTGGTACAGGTAAGACTACCTACTACGTCTCTGCTAATTTCAAGGATATTGAGGGAACCGTGAAGCAGACAGGACTGAAGCAAGGTGACTTGCGTGCCAACTTGAATGCCGACTTGTCCAAGGCTGTTTCTCTACGTTTGTCCTTGGCTGGTTCTCTCCGTCAGAACGATATGATGGCCGGTGGTAATACATTGGGTGGTTCTACAGGTGCCGTTTCACGTACGGCTTTGGACTATGCTCCATATGAAATGCCGGAGGACGACCCTGCTTTCGACCAAGAAGCTAAAACAACGGTATTCAGTTGGTTAAATGATTATGTAGACTTGGCTGATGATAAAACTTTCAATGCCAGTTTGGACCTGACATGGAAAATCAGCAAGTTTTTGCGTTATAATCTCCGTACCGGTGGTAACATCAATACCAATGAACGTAAACGCTGGTATGGTCTGGAGCTGTATCAGGGTATGAATAATCAAGGTTACTTGGCCATTTCCAATCTTGACAAGAGCAATTACTCGGTAGAGAATCTGGTAATGTATAATACGAAGCTGGGTTCTTGGGGTAATTTGGATGGTACAGTCGGTATGACTTACGAGGATTACAATTTCTTGAACAAAAATGTTGTCGGAACCAAGTTTTCTGTAATGGAAATGCGCGAAAATGGTATGCACATGGCCGGTTCTCGTGAATATCAGACACCTATTCAGAAAGATTATCAGTTGCTTTCTTACTTGGGACGCGTGAATATCAATCTTTTTGAGAAATATTTGATAACAGCCTCTATTCGTGCCGATGGTTCCAGCAAGTTTGCCAAGAATAATCGTTGGGGGTATTTTCCCTCTGCTTCTATCGCCTGGCGTTTGGAACAGGAAGAATTCATGAAGAGTTTGAAATGGCTGAGCCAATTGAAGCTTCGTTTGAGCTATGGTATCACTGGTAACCAGAGTATCGATCCGTATTCTACTTTTGCCATGTATGGTGGCGGTAGTATTATCTATGCCGACAAACTGGGCAATGCATTGAATACGCTTACTATTACTAACTTGGCAAACAATAGCTTAAAATGGGAAAAGACAGCTTCCTGGAACGTGGGAGTAGATTTCGGCTTTTGGAATTCCCGTTTGACAGGTACTATAGATGTTTATAATAAGAAAACTACAGACTTGCTTATCAGTCGGGATCTTCCGGGTTCGGCAGGTTTCTCTACAACCTATTATAACCAAGGATCATTGACAAACAAAGGTGTGGAATTCTCACTGAATGCCTGCATCATTGACCATAAAGACTGGAAATGGAATGTAAGCGGAAATATTGGTGTCAACAAGGGAAAAATCGGTGATTTGGGTATGTTGCCTGGACAATTTGGTGCATTGGGTGAAAGAGTCGGTTACTTTGGTAATTCTTTGGGTGACCACTTCGGTGTAGGCCATGTGTTCCTGGCAGGTGAAGCTCCGGGACAGTTCTACGGTTATGTGACTGACGGTATCGTACAGGTTGACGATGTGGTAGAAGGTAAGGGCATCCGTTATACTAAGGCTGATGGAACGGAAGGTTACTATAAGACTGCCATGGGGCAGACATTGAAAGCCGGTGACGTGAAGTTTGTCGACAGAAACGAAGACGGTGTGGTAGATGATAAGGATAAGGATATTATCGGTAATCCCAATCCGGACTTTACTTATGGTATCCAGACCAGCCTTTCCTGGAAGTCGCTGACGCTGAAAGCTGCTTTCAACGGCGTACAAGGTCGTGATATATTGAACACCGGTAACCGTTACATAAACACACCGGGTATGAAGTCCAACAACATCACTTCTGAAGCTTATCAGGGAATGTGGACTGCCGAAAACCCCAGCAATCTCTTCCCCTCGGCCAACTTTGAGGTACAGAACATGGTGATGGACCGTTATGTAGAGGATGGAAGTTACTTCCGGTGTTCAGACATTACATTGAGCTATGTTTTGCCCAAGAGCCTGATTTCCAAAATCGGAATGAAAAACATGTCAGTATTCGCCAGTGTGAAGAATGCCTTCATCCTTACCGACTACAGCGGTTATGACCCTGAAGTGAACAGTTTTGCCTTCGACGGACTTCGTCCGGGCGTGGATATGAACTCTTATCCTACACCGCGTTCCTACATCTTCGGTTTGAATCTTACTTTTTAATTCCATTACACTAACAACTTAAATGACTGAATAATATGAAGAATTTTAAATATATTGCTTTTTCTTTCCTGCTTACCGGCAGTGCTGTTTTGACCGGTTGTTTGGATGAAGAGCCCCTTTATTCCCAAAATAATTTGGTGATTTTCAGCAGTGAGTCCAATGCCAGGCAAGCTCTCTTGGGATGCTACGGCTATATGGCTGCTCCCAACGGATATGGTCAGCAATGGCAGGAATTGCCTATCAGCGCTTCTGGCTTTGCTTGGACAAACCGTAATTCCGGTGAAGACCCTAATGTCAGTTTAAATGTATTGACTTCCAGTACACAAGTGGAGTATGCTTGGAACGGTATGTATAAAGTAATCGCTGAAGTCAATGCTTTCCTTGACTATTTGAACAAGAGTGAACTCTCGGATGATATCAAAAACAAGCTGGGGGCAGAAGCACGTTTCTTGCGTGGTGTTGCCTATTACAACTTGGTTTCCCATTTTGGTGACGTTCCCATGAGAACTTCAGCCTCTTCTTCCGATGGAATCGCTATGCCCCGTACGCCGAAAGAACAGGTGTTCGGATTGATTATCGATGATTTCAAGGCTGCTTTGGTGTTACCGGAAACACAAAATGATGGCTATGCCACAAGTCTGGCAGCCAAGGCTTATTTGGGCAAAGTGTATCATAAAATGGCTTGCTTGGACATTGATAAACAAACGAATCTGAACAATGCCAAAGCCATGTTTGATGAAGTGTACGGAAAATATCAACTTCAACCGAAATTTGGCGACTTGTTTGTAGACAATGTAAATGGAAGTAAAGAATCAATCTTCCAATTGAACTATAACGCAGAGTCCACTTTGGTATTCAATCGTGCTTGTAACCGTTTTGCTCCGGCTCACTCAAACAGTGGTATCGCATGGGGGACGTACAAGGCAACCAAAGCGCTTTACGACTGGATGCGTGCTACCTATCCCGGTGATCCCCGTTTGGAAATAAATTTCCTTACCAGCTGGCGCCAGCATAAGAATAATCAGGCTGATGATGTACCGCAAAAGGGCGACCAACCGTGTGCCAACGACTCTACTTACTCTTATCCGTACATCACATATAAGGTGAAAGGTGTCTATGTGATGAAAGACGGAAAACCAGTAATGGAAAACGGCATACCGCTACAGCAAGATTTTGTAGCAGAACTTCCCTATGCAGACATGGAAGACCCTTCGAATCCTTCTATAGCAAAATTTGCTGACTATACCAAGATGGCGGAGGCAATGAACCCTGATAAAAAGGTTCCTTTGACAGGTCAGGCTCTAAAAGACTCCACACGTTTGGCCCGTATTGGAGAAAGTGTACAAACAGATTATGCAGCTTCTGGCAAAGAACATGCTTCTCCCTATTTCGGAAAAATGTTCGATAAGAAAGCTACGGGTACACGCAGTCATAAAAATCTGATTGTATACCGTTATGCCGAAATGTTGCTTTTGATGGCCGATGTATATAATGAATTGGGGCAGAAAGACCGTGCTATTGATTTAGCTAATGAGGTACTGACACGTGCCCGACAATCATCTGCAGGGACTTCTGCTCAGCCGGCTGACTGGCCGAAGACTTTGACGCAGGATGAAGTGAGAGAGCATCTGTATTACGAGCGGATCTTTGAATTTGCAGGTGAGCCCAATATGTATGAAATGGTACGGTTGAAAGGTGTGGAACTCTTTAAAAAAGCCTTGGAAAAACACAATAATCATGAGATAACGAGAGCCTCGGTAGAAACGTATCAGGAAACAAAAAATAATAAGCAGGATCGTCTTTATAACGAAGCGGAAGGTGGAGCATTGACTCAGGACTTCTTGAAGAAGAATCTGCTATTGCCGATACCTTTGTCAGAAATCAATTATAACGAAGGCATTACGGTAGATGACAACAACTTTGGTTATTAATCTGTTTTTGCCTTAGTAGCAGTTTTGCAGATATTTGCTGGAGGCATAGAGTAGCTGTTCGCTCTGTGCCTCCTTTTATTTATTAAGCTAAGTCCGGGATGCACTCTCCATACTAATCAAAATAATATGAAAATAGCGATTATTGGAGTTTTTATAGTAAATATAGGGCTGTAATCTATATAAGAGCTTGCCATTTTTGCAGACGGAATTAATAATATAGTGTGTGTAATCCATAATTCGTAATCCTAATAAAATGAAAACAACACATGTACTTTTTTCAGTAGCAGGGGTGACTATTGTATCTTCCTCACTTTTTTCTTGCCAGCAAAAGCAGGAACAGAAATATAAGCCGTATAATATTGTGTACATCATGACCGATGACCATACGGCACAGATGATGAGTTGCTATGATCGTCGTTATGTTCATACTCCCAATTTAGACCGTATTGCGTCTGATGGAGTGCGATTTGCCAATAGTTTTGTGGCCAATTCGCTTAGCGGGCCTAGTCGTGCCTGCATGCTCACAGGTAAACACAGTTGCGGTAATAAGTTTTACGACAATAGTACTTGCGTATTTGATGGTACTCAGCAGACTTTCCCGAAAATTTTGCGTGAAAATGGTTATCAGACAGCAATTATCGGAAAGTGGCACTTGGAAAGTCTTCCTACTGGATTCGATTATTGGGAAATTGTTCCCGGTCAGGGTAATTACTACAATCCGGATTTTATTAACATGAGCAGCGACACTATCCGGAAGAAAGGATATATAACGAATCTTATCACAGATATGAGTATTGATTGGATGGAAAACTCACGGGACAAGAAGAAGCCGTTCTGTCTGCTCATTCACCACAAAGCCATCCACCGGAATTGGTTACCGGAAATCAAAAATCTTTCACTTTACGAAGATAAAGTCTTTCCATTGCCGGAAAATTTCCATGATGATTACGAAGGACGTATTGCCGCTGCTTCTCAGGAAATGGGCATTGCTGAAGATATGGATCTTATATATGATTTGAAAATGCTGAAAGACGGTCAGGAGTCGCGTTTGAAAAAGACATATGAATGTATGCTGAATCGTATGGACTCGCTTGAGCGCAAGCAGTTTGAAGATTTTTACGCACCTATTACTGAAGAGTTCTATAAGCTCAACTTGAAAGGCAAGGAACTGGCGGAATGGAAATATCAGCGGTATATGAGAGACTATATGAAGGTGGTTAAGTCATTGGATGACAATGTCGGAAGAATCCTGGATTATTTGGAAGACAAAGGTATGCTGGAAAATACATTGGTGGTTTATACCTCTGATCAGGGATTCTACATGGGTGAGCACGGATGGTTTGACAAACGTTTCATGTATGAGGAGTCTATGCACACACCATTGCTTATGCATCTGCCCAAAGGGCTGAAGGCAAAAGGAGAAATCCGTGAGATGGTACAGAACATCGACTATGCTCCTACCTTTCTGGAACTTGCCGGCATTCCAGTGCCCGAGGATATGCACGGAGTATCATTGCTGCCGCTATTGAGAGGTGAGCATCCGGTGGATTGGCGCAAGGCTTTGTACTATCATTTTTATGAATATCCGGCAGAGCATATGGTTAAACGTCATTACGGAGTACGGACAGACCGTTTCAAACTTATTCATTTTTACAATGATATTGACACTTGGGAGCTGTATGACCTGAAGGTGGATCCTACAGAAATGCATAATTTATACGGAAACAGCGACTATACGTCAATTGTAGATAGTTTGAAAGAGACCATGCTGGAGCTGCAAGAGCAGTATAACGATCCGGTGCGGTTCTCGCCGGAACGTGATAGAGACTGATTTTTCACCATATAAATATAGAAATGAAAAAAAATATCTTCATTTTAACCTTCTTCTTTTTGTGTGTCTGCATTCTTTATGTCAGAGGTGAAGAGCGCAAGATGCAAAAATTAGAAATTGTACCTGCACCAGAGAATTTTACGCTTGAAAAGGGTAATTTCATATTTAAAGCCAGTTCGGTAATCACCGTAGAGGATACAGCTATGGTATCTGTAGCAGAACAGTTCGCCTCGCTGTTCAATGTTCCTGCAGGCTTTACTCCTCAAGTGAAAACAACAGCGAAAGCCGGTGATGTCTGCCTTCGTTTTGACAGTTCCTTAAAAAAAGAAGCTTATCGCCTGGTCATCACTCCTAAGCGGATTAACGTGTATACATCGAGTAAAGAAGGGGCGTTCTATGCCTTTCAAAGCTTGCGCCAACTTCTGCCTTTAGAGCTGGAGGGAGGAGAGCGTGCAATGAATGTCGACTGGAGCGTACCGGCTGCTACCGTGAATGACAGTCCCCGTTTCGGGTACAGAGGCGTGATGATTGATGTAGCCCGATATTTTATTCCTAAAGAAGACCTTTTACGTCTGATAGATTGTATATCTTTGTTGAAGATAAATACATTGCACTTGCATCTTACTGATGATAACGGTTGGCGCATTGAGATAAAAAAGCATCCTTTGCTTACGGCTGTAGGCTCCCGTCGCGTAGAACGGGAAGGCTTGCTTTTCCATGAGAGGCACAACCAACGGCAAGGTGAGCCTACTGTGAAAAAAGGATTCTATACCCAGACGGACATACGCGAGATTGTGGCATATGCTTCCTCACGGTGCATTGAAATTATACCTGAAATAGATATGCCGGCACACAGCAATGCGGCCCTTGCAGCCTATCCGATGCTTGCTTGTCCTGTAGTGGATAAATTTATTGGTGTGTTGCCGGGGCTCGGGGGGAATCATGCTGACATCATTTATTGTGCGGGGAATGAAAATGTTTATCATTTCCTGCAAGACGTTCTTGATGAGGTAATGGCGCTTTTTCCTTCCCGGTATATTCATTTAGGGGGTGATGAGGCTTGGAAAACGCATTGGAAGCAATGCCCGCTTTGCCAGAAACGTATCAGAGAGGAAAAACTGGCGGATGAGGAAGATTTGCAAGGCTATTTTATGCGACGTATGAGCAAGTATGTACAAAGCAAGGGGCGTGAAGTGATGGGATGGGACGAACTAACCCAATCGCAGATACCTGATGATGCTATTATATTCGGCTGGAGAGGTATGGGTGAAGCTGCGCTAAAAGCAGCCAGGCAAGGGCATCGCTTTGTAATGACTCCTGCTCGTGTCATGTATCTTATCCGTTATCAAGGTCCCCAATGGTTTGAACCGTATACCTATTTTGGTAATAATACATTGAAAGATATTTATAGTTATGAACCTGTGGGACCGACTTGGAATGATGGGATAAAGTCGCTGTTGATGGGTGTGCAAGGTTCTATGTGGACAGAGTTCTGCAACCGGACCAGTGATGTGGAATATATGTTGTTCCCCCGGTTGGCGGCTGTGGCTGAAGTGGGGTGGACTATACCAGGAAAGAAAGACTGGAGCCGCTTTCTGAAAGCGCTGGATCATTTTACGGAACGATTGGCCGTCAAAGGAGTGAATTTCGCCCAATCAATGTATAATATTCAGCACTCTGTAACGGTTCGCAATGGCAAGTTACAAGTCACCCTGGATTGTATTCGTCCCGATGTGGAGATAGCCTATACCTTGGACGGGAGTGAACCAACGGTCAACTCTCCGCGCTATGTAAAACCTCTGATTGTAAAACAGAGCACGCTGCTGAAATGTGCAACTTTTTACAATGGAAAGCGCATGGGGAAAACGCTGACGTTGCCGGTTGGTTTGAATAAGGCGACAGCTTGTACAGTATATACGGACTCTCCGGCAAAGGATGTGCTGGTTAACGGGGTCAGAGGGAGCAGTCGCAGTTCTGACTTTGAATGGGCGTCATGGGAAAATAACGATACAATCTGCATCACCCTTGACTTAGGCAAGAAAACCCGTATGCAGAAACTCATAATGGGATTCAACAACAGTTACGGCATGGGCATCCACAAACCGCGCAGGATGGAGGTCTGGGTATCGCCGGATGATCGTCAATACCGGAAAATAAAAGAACAGTCCTTTACAGAGACGGAAATATTCAGACAGGGTATGTTTACAGAGGATGTGCAGTTTGATTTGAAAGATGAGTCTCGCTATGTGCGTATTGTTGCCTATGGAGCTGGTATGAATCCGCCAACGCATGTTCGTCCGGAGCAAACAACGAAGGTGTGCATAGATGAGATAATTATTGAATAGAAAAAGAATAACCATGAAAAAGACATTTTTTTCTGCTTTGATGTTGTTGAGCTGTTATACACAGTCCAATGCACAGGAATATTACGAAAAGCATTTGGAATTTCCACCACAAGCTACGGTGGAGGAGAAAATAGATATGGCCTCCCGGTTAGTACCCACACCACAGCAGTTGGAGTGGCAACAGATGGAACTGACGGCTTTTTTACATTTTGGTATCAATACTTTTACAGAACGTGAATGGGGAGACGGCAAGGAGGATCCTGCGCTTTTCAATCCAACCGGACTGGATTGCGAGCAATGGGTGCGTGCCTTGAAAGAAGGAGGTTTCAAGATGGCTGTCATTACTGCCAAGCATCATGATGGCTTTTGTCTATGGCCGACCAAGACTACCCGGCATTCTGTAGTGTCGTCACCTTGGAAGAATGGCAAGGGAGATGTGGTGCGCGAATTACGCAATGCCTGCAAGAAATATGGCTTGAAGTTCGGTATATATCTTTCACCCTGGGATCGCAATGCCGAATGTTACGGACAAGGCGATGCCTATAACCGGTTCTTCATCGAGCAGCTTACGGAGTTGCTTACCAACTATGGAGAAGTGCATGAAGTGTGGTTCGACGGAGCCAATGGGGAAGGGCCTAATGGCAAAAAGCAAATTTATGATTGGGAGGCTATTGAGCGTACAATCCGGCGTTTACAGCCCAAAGCGGTTACTGCTGTCATGGGCGATGATGTTCGTTGGGTAGGCAACGAGAAGGGCATCGGACGTAAGACGGAATGGAGCGCTACGGTATTGACTCCTGGTATTTATTCCCGTGCCATAGGACAAAATAAGGAGCTGGGCGTATTTGGCAAGTCAAAAGATTTGGGAAGCCGGGACATTGTGGCACGTGCAAAAGAGCTTTTTTGGTTTCCTTCGGAGGTGGATGTATCTATCCGTCCGGGCTGGTTTTACCATTCCAAGGAGGATAGTCATGTAAAATCGCTTGCGCATCTGGCAGATATCTACTTCAAGTCGGTAGGATATAATTCGGTGTTATTGCTCAATATTCCACCCGATAAGTCGGGACTTATCCATGAAAATGATTGCCGCAGGCTAAAAGAGTTCTCTACTTACCTCAAAAATACTTTTGAAAAAGATTATCTGAAGAGGGGGAGAACACGGTGGGAAGCCCTATCAGGTACATCGAAAGAATACATGGTACGGAAGGATGCTCTTGTAAACACCTTTATGATTCAGGAGGATATAACCAAAGGCCAACGTGTGGAAAGTTTTTTATTAGAAGGCTATTGGGATGGGAATTGGCGGACACTTGCCGAAGGTACTACTGTGGGCTACAAGCGTTTGGTGCGTTTTACAGAGTGCCAACCGGAGAAAATTCGTCTGACGATACGCTCTGCGCGTAACGAAGCTCACATTCTGCGTACAGGACTTTTTTATGCCCGTCCGCTGACAGACAATAGCGCTAAAGTTCAGTTGGGAAATGTGCCGGTAAGCCAATGGCGTCTTTCCGGTACGGATGAGACTATGCGGAAAGCTTTTGATAAAAATGTACAGACAGTATGGCGTACGGAAGGGCTCAAAACATTCACTGTAGATTTGGGGCGCGATGCCGAAATCACCGGATTCAGCTATACACCTGCGCAGGACGATAATCTGGCAGGAACTATCTATAAATACCGTTTTGAAGTCAGTATGGATGGCTCGCATTGGAAAACATGTGCCACATCCGGGGAGTTCAGTAACATTATGCATAACCCTGTGACTTGTTTCGTACACTTTGAACAAAGTTATAGAGGACGTTTCTTCCGTCTGGTTCCTCTTGCTGAAATAAGTGGGAAACCATGTACATCGATTGCTGAAATAGGAATATTCGCTGTTGCTTTACCTGCTAAAGATGATGAATCTGCAGTCTATCCCGTTCCCGGTGCACCGCTTACTTTAAAAGTTGGGGATGCGCATCCGTCGGTGGATGGATGGAGTTTTTTCACAGCACATGAATTCCTAGAGCGGGATACCCGTAATGGACTGCCGTTGGGATTCATCGAACATCGAGGCAAGCATATGAGTCGTGATGCCCGGGTAGATAACAGCCGTTGTTCGGAAGTGAAGAATGGTGTATTGCAGATTCGCAGCATAGAAGAAGCTGATTCGGTGGACAACCGTTTCGGTAAGCGTGTGAAATTCTCACATGGATGTTATCGGACTGCTCTGCCCGGAAGTAGTGAGGAGTGGTGTAATTTTACAGAAAATATGCGCATTGAGGTGCGATTCAAACGTAATGCCTATGAAGGGTTCAACGATGCGTTGTGGTTTATGGGCAATAATAATCTTCCTTGGCCTGCCAATGGTGAGATAGATCTTTTGGAGAACCCTAAAAGGAAATTGAACAACCGTGCTCATTTCACCCTGCATTCGGAAAATCATTATGCCGGTGTAGTTGGTGGTGCAGGAAGTGTTACTTCGTCTATTGAAATCAGAGATATGTCAAAATGGAATATCTATTGGTTGGAATGGTATCCCGACCGTATAGTAGGTGGGGTAAATGGAGCTACTTATTTTGAGCACAAACGAGGGGAAAATGGTAATACCGATTGGCCGTGGAGTGATCCTAAAGGTTTCTTTATGATTTTTAGCACCGGTATCTCAACCAATCCCAAAGCATGGGCCGGAGCTGTGAAACCTGAACTGTGGGACAACAGCGCCATGCCTTGTATGTACATAGATTGGATACGTGTTTATGTCAATAAACAATATAAAGGAACGGCAGCTCCTGCTGTGAAATACTATTAGAAGGTGACTCTGTCTCCCAGGCATACGGCTTCCCGTACATTATGAGTAACAAAGACGACGGTAATCCCATGTCCGGCACAAATGGCCTGGATATCCGCATAAAGTTGTTCCCTGGTCATGGCATCCAATGCCGCGAAGGGCTCATCCATCAGAAGAACCCTGGGGCGCAATGCAAGAGCCCGGGCTATGGCTACGCGTTGTTTCATTCCTCCGGAGAGTTCATGGATACGAGCTTGCGTGAAGTTGTCCAAGCCTACTGATTTCAGGTTTTTCAAAGCTATTTGGCAACGTTTTCTGCGGGGAATTCCGGTAAATCGGAGACCGAATTCTACATTGTGCAGCACGTTTAACCACGGGAACAGGGCGAAATCCTGAAAAACGACTGTCCTGTCCGGTCCAGGACCTGAGATTATTTCTCCATCATAGGAAATGCTTCCCGTATCCGATTTGATCAGACCGGCGATCATATTCAGCACATGCGTCAAGTCTTCCTGGGCAACCGTACCGAAAGCCACATTC
>OHAQ01001404.1_pt1 | contig 18905 bp, 14 predicted proteins | sample 1577111 | NCBI WGS metagenome assembly OHAQ01 (sample SAMEA3541549, study PRJEB24748) | human gut metagenome | biome: human gut; feature: human-associated habitat; material: faeces | place: China | collected 2012 | reverse complement strand
TATGCATATACCATAGAAAAAGTCAGCTGATCGTGATGTGCCCCGCGTTTATCAGATGTTGCTGAATGGCAAAACAGGCCGTACAAATTGAGAAACACTACGGTCGCCCGATGGATATTGAGTGGGCGAAAGATGGCCACACCGGCAAACTGTTCATTGTGCAGGCGCGTCCGGAAACCGTGCGCTCACGCGGTCAGGTCATGGAGCGTTATACGCTGCATTCACAGGGTAAGATTATCGCCGAAGGCCGTGCTATTGGTCATCGCATCGGCGCGGGGCCGGTGAAAGTCATCCATGACATCAGCGAAATGAACCGCATCGAACCTGGCGACGTGCTGGTTACTGACATGACCGACCCGGACTGGGAACCGATCATGAAGAAAGCATCTGCCATCGTCACCAACCGTGGCGGTCGTACCTGTCACGCGGCGATCATCGCTCGTGAACTCGGCATTCCGGCGGTAGTGGGCTGTGGTGATGCAACAGAACGGATGAAAGACGGCGAGAACGTCACTGTTTCTTGTGCCGAAGGTGATACCGGTTACGTCTATGCGAAGTTGCTGGAATTTAGCGTGAAAAGCTCCAGCGTAGAAACGATGCCGGACCTGCCGTTGAAGGTGATGATGAACGTCGGTAACCCGGACCGTGCTTTCGACTTCGCCTGCCTGCCGAACGAAGGCGTGGGCCTTGCGCGTCTGGAATTTATCATCAACCGTATGATTGGCGTCCACCCACGCGCACTGCTTGAGTTTGACGATCAGGAACCGCAGTTGCAAAACGAAATCCGCGAGATGATGAAAGGTTTTGATTCTCCGCGTGAATTTTACGTTGGTCGTCTGACTGAAGGGATCGCGACGCTGGGTGCCGCGTTTTATCCGAAGCGCGTCATTGTCCGTCTCTCTGATTTTAAATCGAACGAATATGCCAATCTGGTCGGTGGTGAGCGTTACGAGCCAGATGAAGAGAACCCGATGCTCGGCTTCCGTGGCGCGGGCCGCTATGTTTCCGACACCTTCCGCGACTGCTTCGCGCTGGAGTGTGAAGCAGTGAAACGTGTACGCAACGACATGGGGCTGACTAACGTTGAGATCATGATCCCGTTCGTGCGTACCGTTGATCAGGCGAAAGCGGTGGTTGAGGAACTGGCGCGTCAGGGGCTGAAACGTGGCGAGAACGGGCTGAAAATCATCATGATGTGTGAAATTCCGTCCAACGCCTTGCTGGCAGAGCAGTTCCTGGAATATTTCGACGGCTTCTCAATTGGCTCAAACGACATGACGCAGCTGGCGCTCGGTCTGGATCGTGACTCCGGCGTGGTGTCCGAACTGTTCGATGAGCGCAACGATGCGGTGAAAGCACTGCTGTCGATGGCGATTCGTGCCGCGAAGAAACAGGGCAAATATGTCGGGATTTGCGGTCAGGGTCCATCCGACCACGAAGACTTTGCTGCATGGTTGATGGAAGAGGGGATCGATAGCCTGTCTCTGAACCCGGACACCGTGGTGCAAACCTGGTTAAGCCTGGCTGAACTGAAGAAATAAAATAAATACCCGGCGGCGTTTTGTCGCCGGGTTTATGTGATCCCCGAAGATGAAACTTATTCAATCTCTTCACAGACATCCTGAGTTAATCGCCGCATAATATCTTTCCTTAACAAAAACTTTTGTATTTTACCTGAGACAGTGCGCGGTAGTTTTTCGATTACCACGATATGTTCAGGATATTTATATTTTGCGACCCGTTTACGGCTAAAAAAAGCCACCACCTCTTCCAGCGATAATGAATGATGCGGCGCTTTCAGCACGACATAAGCGCATGAACGTTCACCTAAACGTTCATCGGGCATCGCAACCACACAGGCATCGTGAATTTTAGGATGCTGCAATAAAATATCTTCTACTTCACGGCTGCTAATATTTTCGCCGCCGCGGACAATAATATCTTTCTTGCGCCCGGTTATTTTTATATAGCCAGCCTCATCCATGCGGCAGAGATCGCCGCTGTAATACCAGCCTTCTTCATCCAGGGCACGGGCGGTTAATTCAGGTTCATCAAAATACCCCATAAACACATTGGGGCCACGCGAGGCTTCTTCACCTTCGCAACCTGGCGGTAAAGTCTTGCGTGCGTCATCGACCACTTTAATCTCTACACCTGCGGCAGCGTAACCGTCGGTGTGCATAAAGCGCGGCAAAGGATCGTCGAGATTCACCACCGCATGCGGCGAACTTTCTGTGGAACCATAAACACTTAATAATTTAATGCCGCGCTGCTGGCATTCTCGCGCCACTTTTTTGGGGATTGTGGTACCTCCGCAAAGAAAGAAGCGCAGCGCTGAAAGGTCTGCGGGTTGTTTCTCTAGTAAATTCAAAAGATCATAGACAAACGGCGTTGCGCCGAGCATACAGGTGCAACGCTGCTGCTCAAGCAGCGCGAGACACGCATCAGGAGTGAAAATATCTAACAACACGCTGCGAGCACCAATCAAAAAAGGTGCTGTTACGCCATGCAGAAAGCCCGTTGCGTGACCAAGTGGCGCAGGCATCATAAAGACATCCTGCCAGGTCAGATTTAGCCGCGCGCAATAAGCCCGCTCACTGGCGAGAATATTGTTATGCGTTAGCATCACACCCTTTGGCAGACCCTCGGTTCCGGAGGTAAATAGCACAGCGGCTAATTCATCGCCGTGGGTCGTTATCGCCGTGGTCAGAGGAGTATTGTCGGCGAGAATCTGACTTAATGAGAGGGAAGAGGTGGCGGGAGCCAGTTTGTCCACGCCGACAATTTGTTGTAGTTGTGGAAGCTGATTTTGCAGCGGCAGGATTAAATCTACCGGACGCGTTTGTTTAAACAACGTCGGTGCAAAGAACATTTTTGCCTGACACTTATTGAGCACCCACACCAGTTCTGCTTCCCGCCAGGAAGGTAACAGCGGCACGGAAACCGCACCGGTTTTCAGGCAGGCAAGATAGATAACGGTAAATTCACACCAGCCTGGCAGTTGAAATGCGATGCGATCGCCTGATTCAATACCCTTCGCTAACATCCAGTTTGCCAGACAGCTCGCGGCGTGATCGAGCGCGCTATAGGTGTACGTTGCACCATGATTGTCGACCACGGCAATTTTGTCTGGCATCGCACGAGCGGTCTGCTGCCAGTAATCGGCCAGTGAAGCATCGCCCCATAACCCTTGCTGACGATACGCCGCACGACGTTGTTCGTTGAACGTTAATGTCACTTTCATTTTGGACTCTCGAAACAGAACATCAGGCCCGAGATGCGGGCCTGTGGGATGCATGATTAGCCGTAGCGAAATTCAATACCGAAGGTGCCTGCGGGATATTGCCACTGTTTGAGAATAGTGTTGCCGCACAGCACCCGACAGGTGCCGCACTCCAGACAACCGGCGGAATCGAAATGAATGTTTCCTGCGTCATCCTGCTTATAAAGTCCGGCAGGGCAAGCTTTCATTAATTTACGGAATTCATTGATATCGGGATTTGCCGCCAAAATGATATGCGGGTGGCCCTCATCAACATGGAATTTATTGACGCCTAATTTGATGTCGACGTTAACCGTAGCGTTCTGGCTCATAGCGCGGTTGCTCCCTTAATGCCATCTTTCAGCAAGTTGATCAGCCCAATTTTCTTCGCGTGTCCCATGATCATTTTGCGTACCGGCTGGTTTGGTTTGCCGTCAATGGTGAACATATCGTTCATGATGTCGGCGACCATTCGTGGGTATTGGCTAAACAGGCGCGGGTTTTCCATCAGCGCCGGGAGCTTGCGGAAATGCTGCATATCGCGCATAACACAACTTTGTTCCAGCTCACGTTTGTATTGCGCCAGACTGCTGGCGGAGAAATCCGCGCGTTCTTTGGCGGCGATCACCGTTGTGGCGGCAGCCCGAGCTGATACAATGGCTAAATCCATGCCGCGAACTGTAAAACCCAAATTCAGGCAGAAGCCTGCGGCGTCACCAACGATCATCACGCCATCGTTAACCAGCTGCGGCACCATTGCCAGACCGCCCTCCGGCACCATATGCGCGGAATATTCAAGCAGTTTGCCACCGCTAATCAGCGGGCGAATGGCGGGGTGTTGTTTAAAATCTTCCAGCATTTGCGGCACGCTTTTTTGCGCATGGGCGATATCACCCAATCCACAAACCAGCCCCAACGATACGGAATCCTTGTTGGTATAGAGGAATCCGCCGCCCATCAGGCCGTCAGAAGGGGAACCGGCAAACAGCCAGGCGGCACCTTCCTCGCCCGTAACATTAAAGCGATCGTTGATCTGTTCTGGTGTCAGGCCTATAACCTCTTTAACACCAACAGCGTAATGATGCGGATTGGAAGCGGAAACCATTCCCAGCGAGCGGCCAAGCATCGAGTTAACGCCATCAGCCAGAATCACCACATTCGCTTCGAGAATATCATCCCCGGCCTGGACGCCAGTGACCTTGTTTCCTTCACGAACCAGCGCATCGACGCGTACGCCCGGGATAAACTGCGCGCCCGCCTGCTCGGCTTGTTCCATCAACCACGGGTCCAGACGATTACGCAATACGGTATAAGACGCGTGTTGCGGAACATCTGGTTGCTCGCGGTGAAAATCGAGGGTAACGGCGCTTTCTTCGGTTAAGAAGGAGATTTTCTCGCGTGTGACCTTGCGTTCTATCGGCGCTGATGCTGCAAAGCCTGGAATAATTGCTTCGAGTGTGTGGGCATAAAGACGCCCGCCGGTCATGTTTTTACATCCGGCACTGTCGCCGCGTTCTATCACCAGGACATCCAGCCCGGCTCGCGCCATGACCAGTGCGGCAACGCTACCGGCAACGCCCGCACCGACCACAATGGCATCAAATTTGTCATCCGACATGCGTTATGCTCCCTTCCCGCTGCGTTTACAGCGGGAGATGTGGTTGAAAGGGAATTAGCGACTCAACTGGCTAATCAGGGCAGGGACGACTTTGTAGATATCGCCCACCAGACCGTAGTCGGCATAGTTGAAGATTGGCGCATTTTTATCTTTATTAATGGCGACAATCACTTTTGCGCCGTTGCCGCCAACCATATGCTGGATCTGCCCGGAGATCCCCAGCGTCAGGTAGAGATCGGATTTCAGCAACACGCCGGAGACACCGGTATAACGTTCACGCTCCATCCAGTTCTCGCCTTCGGCAATTGGACGTGAACAGCCGACTTCAGCATTCAGCACCGCCGCCAGTTCGTGGACCATTTTCAGGTCATCCTGCGCCGCCAGACCACGACCGACGCCAACCATACGTTTTGCTTTGCTCAGGTCCACGCTGCTTGCCGCTTTCGCACGGCGTTCGCGACAGAGAATTTCATGACGCGGGGCAACATAAGGTACCGTTTCTGTCGGGCACTGATGAGAGATATCACGGGTGCACGGCTCCTGAACACCGGGTGCAAGGGTAATGATCGCCAGCGGGCTGTTGATCTTTTCCTGAGCGAACGCTAACCCGCCATACATCCGGTGTTCGGCGCAAATGTGACCATCGATAATATCCACCGCCGTGGCATCGTTCACCAGCGCCGCATTCAGTTGCACACTTAACCGTGCTGCCAGAGCTTTACCACGTTTCGTCGCGGCCAACAGCAACATAGCGGGGTGTTTATCTTTCAGCAGGGCAGCAATGCTTTCGGCGTAATTTTCAGTACGTTGCAGCGCGTCGTTTTGCTCAAGAACATAAATGCATTTTGGCCCATAAGGCATAACTGCCTGCGCCTGCTCGGTATTTTGTACAATGGCATACACCTGTTGGCCCCATTGCTGAGCGCCGCCAAACAGTTCAGCATAACGTTCAGGATTATCGCTAAAGACCCAGACGCTGTTTAATTGACTCATCGTTTCTTCTCCGTAGGCTTCAGTTCAGGGCTTTCTTCAGATGTTCCGCCAGCTCGGCAATGGCCTCCGGCGAATCGTTATCGAGAATGATGTGCTTACGTTCTGTTTGCGGCGGTACGCGAATGCCGGTCAGTTCAGCAAGTGGTGCGCTCTGGCTCCAGCCAATATCACTTGCCTGCCACTGATTTACCGGTTTTTTACCAGCGCCGAGAATGGCTTTCATCGAAGGAATACGTGGCACGTTAATATCGGAGGTGACGCAGAGCACGGCTGGAACAGAGAGTTCAATAACTTCAACATCATCTTCAAGCGTGCGTTCAATCACCAGTGTATTGCCCTGACGCTGAATGGCACTCACTGCATTAATCACCGGAAGTTGCAGAATTTCTCCGACCAGCAAGCCAACCTGCTGGGCATAAAGGTCGCCGGAACCTTCACCAAAGATCAGTAAATCGAAGCCGATCTTTTCAACTGCTGTCGCCAGCGCCTTTGCGGTATCGAGAGGCAGTGCATGCTCAAGTTGTGCATCCTGCACCATATACAGGCTGTGCGGCCCGCGGGATAGCACGTCTTTGCGCACTTTCGAGTTCTGCAACAAAGAGCCGCCGACGGTCAGCGCGGCTATCTCATCGTCATCTGTTGCAAGCTGGCTTGCAGCTTCAATGGCATTGAGATCGAACTGGCTGATTTTGGCGTCGGCATTGTCGAAATTCAGGGGGTATTCTGGAGTGACAACAATGTCCTGTTCTTCAGGCACCAGCTTAAAGCAGGTTATTATTTTCATGATTTCTCCTGTGAGTCGCATACGGAACCATCTCCGATGGAAGGTAAAAATGGCCTGAAAATAGTGTGCGATAGCGGTGCGGGGTTTTCGACGGAGCAAGCTGTTTTCCTTGCCAACAATCTTGCAAAAAAAATGCGATCGCTAAAACAAAAGTGCAATTTGCGGCAATATAGTTATTCCATGACCGTGCAATCTTGCATTCAGTGTAAATAATCTTGTTTAGCTCTCGCTAAACGCGGTTGTATAACCGCAATACACGCCGTATTTTATCCGGCATATATTGTTTTTGTTTGCTCATGGAATAGGGAGGTTGTCATGTATCAACGCTGTTTTGATAATGCCAGTGAAACGCTGTTTGTCGCCGGTAAAACGCCACGGCTTTCACGTTTCGCATTTAGCGATGATCCAAAATGGGAGTCTGGACATCACGTTCATGACAATGAAACCGAGCTGATTTACGTCAAGAAAGGGGTAGCAAGGTTTACCATCGATTCTTCGTTATATGTCGCGCATGCCGATGACATTGTGGTGATAGAACGTGGCAGGCTGCATGCGGTGGCCTCTGACGTTAACGATCCGGCAACGACGTGTACCTGTGCGCTGTACGGCTTTCAGTTTCAGGGGGCTGAGGAAAATCAGCTACTGCAACCGCATTCTTGCCCGGTAATTGCCGCAGGGCAGGGAAAAGAAGTCATTAAAACCTTATTTAATGAGCTAAGTGTGATTTTGCCGCAAAGTAAAAATAGCCAAACATCTTCGTTATGGGACGCATTTGCCTATACGTTAGCAATTCTTTACTACGAAAACTTTAAAAATGCTTATCGTTCGGAGCAGGGATATATTAAAAAAGATGTTCTGATAAAAGATATTCTTTTCTATCTGAATAATAACTATCGCGAAAAAATCACTTTAGAGCAGTTATCGAAAAAATTTCGTGCCAGCGTCAGTTATATCTGCCATGAATTTACCAAAGAGTATCGTATTTCCCCTATTAACTATGTTATTCAACGGCGTATGACGGAAGCGAAATGGTCACTCACTAATACTGAATTATCACAGGCAGAGATTTCCTGGCGTGTGGGTTATGAAAATGTCGATCACTTTGCCAAACTGTTTTTGCGCCATGTCGGCTGTTCGCCCAGCGATTACCGCAGGCAATTTAAAAACTGTTTTGCGGAACAAGAAATCCTATCTGAATTTCCTCAACCAGTAAGTCTTGCCGGATAAATCTGGCGGCGCAGTTTGTTAAGAAGCTGCGCCGCCTGCAGATTATTTGTTCTGATAATCTTTCAGGATCTGCCGACCTGCTACGTAAATCATAATTTCGTCTGTACCGCCGCCGATACGTTCACAACGGACATCACGCCAGAAGCGGGAGACGCGCGCCTCATCGGTATAGCCCAGACCGCCCATGATTTGAATCGCATCATCAATGACTTCCATTGCGGTACGTGCGCAGTACAGTTTTGCCAGCGCCGCGCTGGTGCGCAGTGACTGATGCTGATCGGCTTGCCATGCCACTTTCAACACCATGTTGCGCATGTTGTCGATCTTAATCGCCATCAGCGCCAGTTTTTCCTGGATCATCTGGTTATGACCAATGGGCTTACCAAAAGCGATACGCTGGTTGGCATAGCGGGCGGCATCTTCGAATGCGCATTCGGCAAAGCCGGTGCTGCGCGCGGCGTTGATCAGGCGCTCCATCTCAAAGTTGTACATCACATTGAGGAAACCCATTCCTTCTTCGCCCACCATGTCGCTCTCTTCAACTTCCACGTTGTCGAGATAGACTTCGCAGGTGCTGAGCATATGCCAGCCGATTTTATGCAGTGGATTGATTTTAATGCCGGGTTTACTGGAGTCGACCCACCACAGAGTAAAGGCCTTTTTCGGATCTTTCGGTTGCGGATCGCGCGCCAACACCAGCATATATGGGTACTCTTTCGCACCGGTAATAAAGGTTTTCTGTCCGTTGATGTAAACCTTGCCGTTTTTACGTGTGTAAGTGGTAGTGGCACTGTTGTTGTCTGAGCCTGCGCCTGGCTCCGTCAATGCCAGGGCATAGGCGGGATCACCCGTTTCCAGGGTGCTCTCTGCCGTTTTACGTAGCTGCTCTGCAGAACCGAAACGGCGCATACTGTGAATACATTGACCGTTGGTAATCAAAAATGCCGGAGCACCGCATTTTGACACTTCCATCAGCGCCAGCATTTGGGTGACGTAATCCGCAGGGATACCACCAAATTCTTCCGGCACGCCAAGCATGGAAATACCGTTATCCGCCAGTGCCCGCATAAACTCACGCGGGTATGTCCCGTTTTGATCGCAGGTGCGGAAATACTCTTCCGGAAAGTTAGTCGTAATCAGTTCGCGAATACTGGCCAGCAGCAGTTCTTGTTCTTCAGTTAAAGAAAAATCCATCATTATACTCCTGTTAATGAGCCGCTTCAGGCAGGACAAAACCCATCGCCGCATCTATAAATAATCTTTCGTCCATCAGTTTCAGTTCTGGTGAAATCACTGGGGTGAAATCCATTTTGTCGAGAATATCTTTTTGTAAATCGACGCCAGGAGCGATTTCGATTAAATGCAGGCCGTCTTCTTTTAGCGTGAATACGGCGCGCTCAGTGATATAACGAACATCCAGCCCTCGCTTGAGAGCGATTTTTCCACTGAAAGTAATTTCCGGTAGTTCCCGAATAAATTTCTTCACCCGTCCTTCCTGGACGATATTTAATTTGCCGTCGGTAATTTCTGTTTTTAAACTGCCCGCAGTTAATGTGCCGCAGAAAACGATTTTCTTCGAAGTGGCACTGATATCAATAAATCCACCGGTGCCCATGATTTTACCATTGAATTTATGCACGCCGACGTTACCGTGCTGGTCGACTTCAGCAAAACTCAAATAACAAACATCCAGACCACCACCGTGATAAAAATCAAACTGGGACGTCATATCCAGAATGGCGCGGGTATTCACGTTCGCGCCAAAGGCGATCCCCTGTGAAGTAATACCGCCAATCGGACCTGTTTCTACCGTCAGAATAAAGTCATCAGCACAACCTTCTTCCCGGGCGACCAGGCCAATGCCGTCAGCAATACCGACGCCGACATTCCCCACTGCGCCTTTGCGCATTTCGAATAATGCACGCCGTGCAACTAATTTACGTTGGTTTAGGGGCAGGCTAAGTTTGGTGCTATCATCAAGAGTGAAGTCACCAGAAATAAAGCGGTTAACCGGCGCACCGCCATACAGTTGGGTTTGATCCGGATCGACCACCACAATATCCACCAGATAACCCGGAATACGGACAGATTTAGGATGCAGCGTGGCTTTCTTAACCATTTTCTGCACCTGCATCATCACAATACCGCCGTTATTGTGCACCGCCTGGGCAATAACCAATGCGTCGAGATACATCACCTCATCTTCAAAAGTGGCGTAGCCTTCGCTGTCGCAGGTGGTAGCGCGAATGAAGGCGATATCTGGCGCTATCGCTTTGTAATAGAGATATTCTTTGTTATCAAACTCGACCAGTTTAATCAGGTCTTCTTTAGTGACTTCATTCAGTTTGCCGCCTTGCTGGCGTGGATCGACAAATGTTCCGATGCCAATATCACTAATAATACCAGGCTGGTGGGCTGCGGCGGCGCGTAAGGTTTGTGTAAGTACACCTTGTGGATAGTTATAAGCAATAATTTTATTTTGTTCTGCGAGATCAGAAATACGCGGCGATTGTCCCCAGTGACCGCATAATGCCCATTTCACCAGACCTTCTTGTGCCAGCGGACTAATACCACGGTCGGCGCGATCGCCAAGCCCTGTTGGACTAATAATCGATAAATTACGTGGTGTTTGAGTCTGTTTATATTTATCAGCAAGAGCAGTAATTAACGTGGTGGCTTCCAGAATACCGCCGCCAGCGCCTAACACACAAAGTGTTGCTTCGTCGGGAATATAATTTACCGCTTCCTGTGCCGACAGGACCGGCACTCGTCCATTAATACGAGGTGGTTTTACAGGTTTCATTGTTAATTTCTGATTCAGGTGTGATTTTCCCTACGCCAGATGGAGAATTAGCGCACAGAGACTCACGAAATATTTTTATTAAATACGGTTAAAAATACTTTTTTAGTTCGGCGGGGGAGGGTATTCCCGCCGAAATATTATTGCTTATGCCTGATGTAAAATAGTTAATACCGTACGCAAATCATTTACCGAGATTTGCCCTGGCGCAGAGGCTTTTTTTACCGCACCAAAAGTTGCCGCCGACCCAAATACTTCACCAGCCAGACGAGAAATTACGCCAGTTTTTGCCATCGACATCGTGATGATTGGACGATCGGCATACTGCTCCTGCATCTCCAGGGTCGCGGCAAGCAACGTCAGCACATCGCTGGTACTTTGCGGCATCAGCGCAATCTTAGGAATATCGGCGTCGAAGGACTGCATTTTGCGCAGACGGGCAATGATTTCTTCGGCTTCCGGCGTTTTATGGAAGTCATGGTTGGACATGACAACTTTCACATCATGCGCGTGGGCGTAGGCGACGGTTTCTTTAACCTGATCATCGCCGGTAAATAACTCCAGATCGATCATATCAACCAGGCCACTGTCGATGGCTGCACGATTGAGTGCAATATAAGCCTCGGTGGAAATCGCCTGCTCGCCGCCTTCTTTGGCACTGCGGAAGGTAAACAGCAGCGGTTTTTCTGGCATGGTTTCACGGAGAATTTTTGCTGCCGCTATGACAGACTCCACATTGGAGAGATCGGCATAGTGGTCCACACGCCATTCCAGAATATCAAAGTCCGCTTCACGATAGGCGAGAGCTTCGGATTTCACGCTGGCGATATCTTTCGCCATCAGCGAGACGATGATTTTAGGTGCGCCCGTACCAATGACGAGATCTTTTACAGTTACGGTTTTCATTTTTTACCCTTTCTGCACGCGGTCAGCCTGTCAGGCACCGAACCCCATGACCTGTTTAACATATTCCAGAGGGAAATCTTTGCCAGTCCATAACGTGAACTGTTCAGCCCCTTGCCACAACAACATGCCGTATCCATCAATCGTTTTGCAACCCGCTTGTTGCGCCTGCTGCAATAACTTCGTCATATGAGGGTTATACACGCATTCAGTGACCAGAAGTCCCGGATGTAACAGACTGATATCATTAACCAATGATTCATTCTCAAGGGGTTTCATACCCACTTTGGTGCCATTGGTTAAAATGTCGGCGGAAGCCAGGGCTTCTGCAAAGGCTTGCTGATCGGCGAGATCGGTGACTGTCACGACGCAATCGGTGTTTTCGTTAACCCGCTGCGCGAAGGCGAGAGCTTTATCGAAGAACTCATCCCGACGGTTAAAGAGTTTAATTTCTTTTAAACCTTCAATTGCCCCCTGCGCGCCAATTGCCGTTGAGGCACCACCGGCCCCTAATAGCACCATCGTTTTGCCTTTGATATCAAAACCGCTCTCTTTAATGGCGCGAATATGACCCGTGCCGTCGGTGTTATAGCCACGCAGATAGCCATCATCATTAACGATGGTGTTGATGGCTCCCACCAGTTTGGCCGCTGGCGTTAATTCATCAACATATTCACACGCCAGTTGTTTGTTCGGCATTGATACACCAGTTCCGCGCATTTTGAGGGCTTTTAATCCTTCAATTGCTCCGGGAAAACTATCGTTATCCACTTCAAAGGCCATATAGGTAAATGGCAATCCCGCTTTTTCTAAGGCTTTATTCTGCATTTCGGGCGATAAACTGTGGCGGATGGGATAGGCCATCAACCCAATCAATTCGTATTTTGCGGTAACATCCATAATTAACTCCTTTAACCTCTATGCTTAATTGTGTTTAACCGGGTGCTAAATTTATGCTCGCCAAACCGCACATCATTTTCAGGAATAATGAAAACGCGGTAATAGCGGATAAAAACAATAATTGCGGTAATCAGGGCCAGCAGCGCGAAAGTAAAATCGAGAACAATGATATATTGCAGGCCGATGTTCGACAGATAACCGGTAATCAGCGGAATAACAAAGTTAGCCAGTCCACCCATCATCATATATATACTGGTGACTTTGGCTTTGCTTTTTGGGAAAAACTCTGACATGACCGAAACGCCGAGCTGTAAAATGCCGCCAGCTGCTGAGAAACCGATAACAAAGGCTCCGGCATTACACACCAATGGAGAAGGGTACAGGTAGATAATGGCAGCTGTTATTGTTGCCAGTGCAGAGTTAAATACATTAGCCCAGATGGGCCGGACCATTTTTTTCAGCAGTGCGGCAAAAATAAAGACACAGACCAGCGAACCCATACTGTAATAAGAGATGGTTTTTAATGCCTCAGCTTCTGACATACCAGCAAAAGCCATCGCATATTTGGGCATCCACACCACAATCACATAAAAGGTCGAGAATGCGGCTACACCGAACAGTACTGATGAAACACCTTCCAGCCAGACTAACGGTTTGCTGTTCATTTGCGGTAATTCATTAGCTACGCTGGCGTCCACCAACTGGCTGGGGAATTTGCTTTTCAACAGCATCAGCGTGATCAGTACAAACAGAATACCCGGAATAATCAGCCCATAGCCGTACCAGATGTTATTGAGCAACATATAGCTCACCAGCATTGGGTAGAACATTTGCCCGAATGACACCATCGCTTTAACCAGTATGACCGCCGAACCAGAGGCTTTCGGAAAGCATTCCATGAGCGCGGGGTAGCCACCCGTATCCAGCGCTGAGTTAGCGATACCTACGCACACTGCCAGACAGTAGGCGAGAGTTAAATTCGGGCAAGCAGGAATACCAAAGAATAATAGCAGATACATTATTACTGCCATTAATATCACCGCCCGACGACCAAACTTATCGGAGATCACTCCGAAGAATAAAATACTGATCAATCGCCCCAATCCGATACCGGAAATTAAATAGGCAATGCCCGCGTTGTCAGTGGAAAACTTTTCTGCCAAAGATGTCATGTTTTGGGCAAGCGTAATAACACTAATGCCGTGCAGGAAATAGCTGAAGTAAATACAAAGAACAGCCAGGATAAATGGCGTGCTGAAAGCCTTATTTTGAGACATTTTCACAGCTCCTTGCTGAAAGATAATTTCGTTACCGTACGTATTGTTCTCCGACGGTTTACATAATTACTATACTGAAGATAATTTTCCCTGGGTACATGGCATAAAGTTTATGTTTCCAGGAATATTGCATGTCATAGTTTGTTTTTGATCGCGATTTTCCTTAGTTAGCGCAGAAAGAGTTATTTATCCGTAAGATCTTGCATAACCTGAAAAGAATATTGCATTACTCACCCGGAGCGATATTTTCCTTTAGCGTGTGATGCCGCGTTTCTTTGCGACTGCGTAAGCCAATAAACAGTGCCAGTATAAAGCCGATAGCAGCGATGGCGGTATCGAACCACATAATATCGGCAATACTTCTTTGCGAAAGATGAGCCGTAATCAACGGAATGGTAAATGTTGCAATGCTGCCCGCACTGTAATAGATCCCCGTTGCTTTTCCTTTAGCGTAGGGAAAACGTTCCGCCATTAACGTCAGGCCAATTTGTACAACACCGCCTGCGGAGGTAAAACCGATGACGAAAGCAAATATTATCACCACATAAAATGTGGGATGCAGGCAGACGGTGAGCAGGGCGATAAATGAGATAAAGGTGTACAGCATCAGTAATGTTGTTGGGCGAACGGTATTACGAATGAGTGGAGCAGTAATAAATACACACAGCAGCGAACCCACGGTGTAGATACTGAGTAATTTGATCGACATGGTGTATGACATGCCAGCGACAAATTGTCCGTATTGTGCCAGCCACTGGCTAACCAGATAAAACGTTGCCATTGAGATATAGCCATATAGGGAATAACTGGCTAAATCGATAATTGAACAGCGATGTTCCGTAGAGCTGGTGGTTTTCTTTATGACAGGTAAGTGACGACCCGGATGGGGTGGGAACGTACAACGGTATAAAAACAGAGCGTTAATAAACATAATGCCTGCGGCAATCATAAAGGACCAACCGAACCACAGTTCAGCCCACACTAACAGGCTGATAATTAGCGGTAATAAAAACTGTCCGCTGGAAACAAATGCGTTAATTAAAATATTGGCTGTACCCGGTGAGCGTGGAAAAGCTTCCATCAAACTGGGATAGGTGCCTGCATCGAGAAAACTGTTTGCCATTCCCGCCAGAAAGCCAAAAACATAAGCGATAATGATGTTATTGGTGTGCAGGATGCCAAAAAAGAAGGCCATATAGCAGCACATCCCGAGCATGATAAAAGGGCGGCGACCAAAGCGATCGGATAATAATCCTGCAAAAAGCAAGACACTTAATCGACCAATGCCCAGTGATGAGATAACTATCGAGACGCCCGCGGCATTAGTCTGCCAAAGCGTCTCCAGCGAGGCCATATTCAGGCTCATCAAAATGACGCCCATACCATGCACCAGGTAATTAAAATACAACCCAAGTGCGGTAGGGTAATAGGGATTTTTCATAGGTTCTACTTAGCAAAGGTGCTTTAAAAAGTGTAGCGATGTTGTGTCAGTATCCGTTCATTATTGTTGTAACAACGACAATTCCTTTCTGTGGAGAAATTAACAAAGCCGCTCCAGATCGTGTGCATATAATTCAGCGGCTACCGATTGATAGATCTTCCAGTCAATAAAATTGCCATCAGGGTAGACTTGTTGAAACGCGGTTAAGTCGGGGAAAAAACGCATGGTGTTGTTGCCGATGCGGTTATTTATTTTCTCTATGATGGCATGAAGATGTTTTTTTCGTTGCTGACGCATAGCCAACAGTTGCTCGACTACACAATCAGGAATGGCGCATTTGCCATTTTCCCACTGACGCCAGCTTTCACTGTTACCGGTCTGGGCAATCCAGGTCGCGCATTCATCAATAGTCATGGCAAAAATATGGCGAAGTGCCTGGAGTTCATAAGCGTTCATCGTGTAATGGCTGCATGAAATAAACAATAAAATATAAATAACATTATCAGCCTGCTGACGGCTTGAAGAGAGTCACAGTATCTTGTGCAACATTATTGGAAAGAGTGAGGGGCGAGGTAGCGAAGCAGAAAAATGTTAAAAAAAAGCCCATCGTGGGAGATGGGCAAAGACTACACACAGCAATTCGTTGTTTCACTCAGGGGATTTCCATGCTTATAAATCAATATGTTGATTTATAACCGTGAGCTAATAGTAGGCATACGGACTTTTTGCGTCGATCAGATTCGTCTCATTAGTTTAAAAACTGTAAAGAATTTGCGACAGGTACTACCAGCTGAATAGCGGTAAGCAGGAAAATATGGGGAAGAGCAAGCAAATATCAATTAGCAGGGGTTAACAATCAGGCGGCAGAGCCGCCTGATGAGAAATTACTTATTCGATTTCTCGATTTCGCCAAGTTCTTCGAGAATTTCTTCCGGTTGGTCCGTCGGCGGTGGGACTTCTTCCACCCACGCGGCAAACAGACGCCAGGAAACGGCTAACAGAACCGGACCAATAAACAGACCGATCATCCCGAAAGCAATCAAACCACCAATAACGCCAGAGAGGATCAGGATCAGCGGTAAATCGGCACCCATGCGAATTAACATTGGGCGGATGACGTTATCGAGCGTGCCAACCACACCGCTCCAAACTAACAATACCGTTCCCCAGGTGGTATCGCCAGTCCAGTAGAGCCAGATAATCGCCGGAATCAGTACCGGCAACGGTCCAAGCTGGACAAGGCAGGAGAGGATCATTAACACCGTTAGCAAAGTTGCATAAGGTACGCCGGATACGGCGAGGCCGATACCGCCAAGCACTGCCTGTACTAACGCCGTCACCACCACACCCAGCGCCACCGCGCGGATAGCCTGTGCCGCCAGCAGCACGGCGGCATCTCCGCGAACGCCTGCCAGACGGGTTGCAAAATGGCGAATGCCTTGTGCCACCTGTTCACCGCGCCAGTACAGCAGGGCGCTGAAGAGAAGCATCAGCGCACAATGCACCATAAAGCGCCCGATATGCGCCGCCTGCCCAACGAACCAGGTGGTGGTGGTGCCAATATAAGGACGGACTTTCGCCATGATCGCCGTCCCCCCCATATCCAGCAAATTGTGCCAGCCTGCATATAGCTTCGCGCCAATCACCGGAATGGTATTAAGCCACGCCAGATCGGGTAACGTCATGTCACCGCTGGAAATGGCTTTAATTAGCGGGCCGCTGCCGTCGACGATACTGTTAACCAGCAAAGCAATAGGGATGATAAACACCATCACTAATAACAGCGTCATCACCAGAACGGCGAGAGAGCGGCGACCAAACATGATCTTTTGCAAACGTAACAATACCGGCCAGGTGGCGATAACCACTGTACCGGCCCATGCAAAGCCGAGAATAAAGGGTTGTACAATCCACAGACATGCCACAATCATGATGGCTAAAAACAGCACCGAAAGCAGAATTTGTGCGACATCCCTGGGCTGACGAACATTTACCATAACTACTTTTCACCTTTTTTGTGCGTCAAATCGTCGACGCGACGTGAACACGCGAAACTCACCTGCATAATGATGAGCAATTTCAGCGGTTTTTAACAGGTCGATTCTGCCCTTAATTCTGATGGGCGTGTAAGAAAAAAATGTGGTACAACAACTCAGGCAACACGCAAACGATTAATCTCTCATCACAGACCGCAGGAAAGGGTCAATATAATGATTCCACAGATTTCCCAGGCACCCGGCGTCGTTCAACTGGTGCTTAATTTTTTGCAAGAGCTGGAGCAACAGGGTTTTACCGGCGATACGGCGACAAGTTATGCCGATCGTCTGACAATGTCGACTGACAACAGTATTTACCAACTTCTCCCCGATGCGGTGGTATTTCCGCGTTCAACCGCAGATGTAGCGCTGATCGCCCGTCTTGCCGCGCAGGAACGCTATTCATCGTTGATCTTTACCCCTCGCGGCGGCGGCACCGGCACTAACGGTCAGGCGCTCAACCAGGGGATTATTGTTGATATGTCCCGCCATATGAACCGCATCATCGAAATAAACCCTGAAGAGGGCTGGGTGTGCGTTGAGGCCGGGGTGATTAAAGACCAACTCAATCAGTACCTGAAACCCTTTGGCTACTTTTTTGCGCCAGAACTTTCGACCAGTAACCGGGCAACGCTCGGCGGGATGATCAATACCGATGCATCCGGTCAGGGATCGCTGGTCTATGGCAAAACGTCAGATCACGTACTTGGCGTACGCGCGGTGTTGTTGGGGGGCGATATTCTCGATACGCAACCTTTACCCGTCGAACTGGTGGAAACGCTGGGTAAATCCAATACCACAATCGGGCGAATTTATAACACGGTTTATCAATGTTGCCGTCAGCAACGTCAGTTAATCATCGACAACTTCCCCAAGCTTAACCGCTTTCTTACCGGTTACGATCTGCGTCATGTCTTTAACGATGAGATGACCGAGTTCGACCTGACGCGCATTCTGACGGGTTCAGAAGGGACGCTGGCCTTTATTACCGAAGCGCGACTGGATATTACGCGCTTGCCTAAAGTACGCCGTCTGGTGAACGTCAAATATGACTCTTTTGACTCCGCGCTGCGTAACGCGCCGTTTATGGTTGAGGCGCGGGCGCTTTCGGTAGAGACGGTGGACTCAAAAGTGCTGAATCTGGCGCGGGAAGATATTGTCTGGCATTCCGTCAGCGAGTTGATTACCGATGTGCCTGATAAAGAGATGCTCGGGCTGAACATTGTGGAATTTGCCGGTGATGATGAGGCACTGATTGACGAGCGAGTTAATGCACTCTGTGTGCGGCTTGATGAGCTGATTGCCAGCCAACAGGCAGGAGTGATCGGCTGGCAGGTGTGCCGCGAGCTGGCGGGTGTTGAACGTATCTATGCGATGCGCAAAAAAGCCGTTGGTCTGCTTGGCAATGCCAAAGGTGCTGCTAAGCCAATTCCGTTTGCTGAGGATACCTGCGTACCGCCGGAACACCTGGCGGATTATATTGCTGAATTTCGCGCGCTGCTCGACAGCCACGGCTTAAGCTACGGTATGTTCGGTCACGTCGACGCAGGTGTCTTGCACGTCCGTCCGGCACTGGATATGTGCGATCCGCAACAAGAGATTTTGATGATCCTGGAATTGTTTGCAAAATAAAATAAAAGGACTATCTTTGCACCCGCAAATGA
>OHAQ01001397.1_pt1 | contig 18951 bp, 13 predicted proteins | sample 1577111 | NCBI WGS metagenome assembly OHAQ01 (sample SAMEA3541549, study PRJEB24748) | human gut metagenome | biome: human gut; feature: human-associated habitat; material: faeces | place: China | collected 2012 | reverse complement strand
CTGTAACCGGCTGATCCGTAGTCAGCTACTCTATTCAGTTGAGCTACGCGGCCATATTTTTTTTACGGGTGCAAAGATACGGACATTTTCTGTTTCTGCAAACTTTTTACCGTTTTTTTTCGCAAAAAATCATTCGATAAATCGATAGTTAAACAATTGCCAACCCAAAGTCAATCCAACATTCCACTCGCCTTTAGGTGAACTATAGTGATTTACATACGCAGAGACAGCACCAAACGACAATTTGCAGACTAAAGAAATTTCTCCCATATATTGGAATTCAGAAAAGGCTTTTCCATAATAAGCGTGATTGTTTTCGTTCCTTTTTATCGGGAAAATAGGTGCAAACCCATAGAACTCGGTGCGAAGATGGAACATGTCATTGAATACGAAAATAGGCTTTATACCAGCAGCTATAAACTGATTGGCCCGAAAAGCCTCGTTATACATAATCTGACTGTGAGGAGTCGGTGCAAATTCTCCGGCCTGCATCATGGTGGCAGTGTAGTTTTCTGAGAAATTTCTCGATGAATACAATAATTCCGTCATCCAGCCTAACGTAAACAGAGGACTCAGCCGATGATAGGCGTCCTTCATATACGAGATTTGCAACCAGGCCTGATGTTTTTTTTCGACAGCCTTCGAGCTTCCGTCTTCAGAAGGTGTACCGGGATTGAACCATTCGTGCCCGGTAAACACCTGGGCTATAAGACTTTCATGATACCCTCGTGTGGCATACTGACGGGAATCGGTCGTGCTGCCATAAAAGCCAATACTTCCCCCCAACAGTTTGTGAGTACTTTTGTCTGCACGGTCTTTGGTGAAGTCAATGGTGGTAGACTGATAATAATTGTCTGTCAACACGCCGTATCCGAATCCGAATTCCGCACGTTTGTTGGCCAAGAAGGGTAACGCGCACATGAGTTTCACAAACCGTTCATCCTTCGAATTGAAAGAAGGGCGGTCGTTTTTGGAGAAAAGCTTGTCTTTCTTGTAATAATCAAATGTGCTGATAGATCCCAGCAAACGAAGAGAGATCGGAATACGGGTAGGCAAATCCAGCCTTCCCATCAGTTGAACGTTATTGTAAATTTTCCCAAGCTGCCCATCAAGCATGATTTCTTTGGAATAATAGTTCAAGTTTTGATATCCAATGCCCAGATAAATCTGATTGGAACTGGTGGTAGACACGCTTCCACCTATGCGGACAAAGAAATCTTTCTCCATCTTGACTTGAAGATGGAGTTCGTATAAATCGGACTCAGGATCATAAACAGCGTGAGGGATAATCTCCGAAATCATATTGTCTGCCAACAGTCGAAAATATCCCCTTTTTAAATCTTCATAAGTGAAGATCTGATGGTTGTCGCTATGAAATTCCTTTCTGATATACGACTGCTGGTGTTCGTTGGCTCCTTCAATATAGATATCACGAAAACGCAGTTGAGGCAAAGTGTTACGATAGGTCATGCGCCTCAGTCGGACATTTTCAGCACTTTCACGACGGGATATTCGCATTTTGATGGAGTCCATCAGGCTGATGGTCCTGTTGTATCCAATATCGTGAAGTTCCTGCAGACGGTCAAAATCCAGCAGATTTACGTCGTTATATTTGAAAGTCATTACAATACCCAACGAATCGGGAATGGAATAATCCGTTTTCTGCATAATCATGTTCTCAAGCTGGCTCATGAGATTACCTTCCTGAGGTTTTCCCGGATTGGCGGCAACTACGCTGCCGATAATGACATCGGGATGGAAATCCTTCATCATTACATCCGTAGGGAAGTTATTATAAATGCCACCATCATAAGCCAATACGCTGTCTATCTCAATGGGTTTGAATACGAAAGGAAAACTCATTGAGGCTCGCACTGCATCTCCTAAATCACCTTGACGCACGACCAAAGGGCGCTTGTTGTATACATCGGAAGCTACACAGCGGAAAGGAACAAACATTTTATCGAAATTCCCCCGACAAGCAGCCGTAGCCTGTGCAAACAGCTCCACAAATACAAGATTCATCTGAATAGGACTCACAATGTTGGTCGGAAGGATTTGAGGACGAATATGAATGGAATCGCCAAAAGAAAAACGGATATTGGCAAACTCTGGTGTCGGTCTGCTCTGCTTGAAATAATATCCGTATTGCGACTCAACCTGCCCGGAATACCATCTTTTGAAATCAGGTGAACGAAGCAGGGCTTCCATATCGTCGGGTGAATAGCCCATGGCATAGAGCGATCCAATTATGGCACCCATAGATGTCCCTGCAATATAGTCAATGGGAATATTGTTCTCTTCCAATGCACGGATGATACCGATGTGGGTCATACCCTTGGCACCGCCACCGCTCAATACAAGTCCTACCTTCTGCGCGTTCAAAGCGGAAAGCAGACAACAGCAACACAAGAGGAAGGTATATAGTTTTTTCATATTCTGTAAATAATCATGCTTCAATTCAACAGAAAGAGTATCACACAGATTGTCAAAAGAGTACAGATCCCCATCACCAGATAGGCAAAAGTGACTTCTTGTTTCAAGTCCTGTTCTTGTTTGTCGGCAATCTGTTCCTGAGCCTGTTTCATATCATCGGCTGTCACTCCTTCCGACAAATGCAATTTCTTTCCGCAATACATCCGGTCGAGACGGTCTTTACGACGTTCTCTTCCCAATTTCCGCAATTCACGGTTTTCCTTATCCCGTTGAATCATGTCATTGATACAGCCTAACGTTCCCATAATACCGAATGATTTTTTTCAAATATACGAATTTGTTTTGAACTGTATTCAATTTAGCGAAGAAAAAAAGATTTTTTCGATGAAAAGGGCAAAAAAAGAGGATGTACCATGAAAATACATCCTCTTTTGGAGAGTATAGAAAGTGTTGAAGGGGCTTTATTTAATCAGCTCGATGCTTCGTTTTACGAAGTTATTGAGTGCTTCGCCTTTCAGCATGCCGTTCTGCAGCAGGGCCAGGTCGATGAGCTGGCGGACAACCGGATTCTGGGCGGCATAACCGGCCAGAACGGCTTCCTTCTTCGTCTTCAGCTCGTCCCACTTCTTGTCCAGCTCGTTGAGTTCGTCCTTCTCGGCTGTGGGGATTTCCTCGTCCTTCTTGCCTTCGTGGCTCTTCTTCAGGTCGTTGCGGCGTTTGTTGGTGTCGTCCATGGAGAGCTGGATGGGCACGATGTCGGCTGCGCAGGCCTGTTCTTCACCAGCCAGAACTTCCTTGACCAGCGGATGGTCGGCGTTGAGCACGAGGTTGAACATGTCGGGCATATCACCGTAGAAGCTCATGCCGGCCTGGATGTTGGCCATCTCCTTCATACGGCGCATGTATTCGCTCTGCGTAATCATGACCGGAGCGGCGCCTTCGCCCATAGCCTGTGCCACGACGTAGAATTCCGTCTTGTCCATCTTGGGCAGCTGGCTCTTGAACATGGCCGAAAGGGCTTCCTGCTTGGTGGCCTCGAGCACTTCGCTCTTCTTGTCTTCCTTCACGATGAGGTTGTCGATGATGTCGCTGTCCACACGGGTGAAGCGTACCTTGTCGAACTTCTGCTCGAGCATGCTTACGACAGCGATGTCCAGCTGGCCGTCCATCAGCAGCACGTTGTAGCCCTTGTTCTTGGCAGCCTCGATGTAGCTGTACTGCTCGTCCTTGTTGTTGGCATACAGATAAATCAGCGTGTTGTCCTTGTCGGTCTGGTTGTCCTTGATGAGCGTCTTGTACTCGTCGAAGGTATATTGCTTGCCGTCGGTGTCGGTGAAGAGGGCGAAATCCTTGGCACGATCGTAGAAGTCTTCCTGCGTCAGCATACCGTAGTTGATGAAGATCTTCAGGTCGTTCCACTTCTCTTCGAACTGCTTGCGGTCGTTCTTGAAGATGGACTGCAGACGGTCGGACACCTTCTTGGTGATGTAGGTCGAAATCTTCTTGACGTTGGAGTCGCTCTGCAGGTACGAACGCGACACGTTCAGCGGGATATCGGGCGAGTCGAGCACGCCGTGGAGCAGCGTCAGGAAGTCGGGTACGATGCCTTCTACAGAATCCGTGACATACACCTGATTGCAGTAGAGCTGTATCTTGTTCTTGTTCAGCTCGATGTTGCTCTTCACCTTGGGGAAGTAAAGCACGCCGGTGAGATGGAACGGATAGTCCACATTCAGGTGAATCCAGAACAGAGGCTCGTCGGACATGGGATAGAGGTCACGATAGAAGGCTTTGTAGTCTTCGTCCTTCAGTTCGCTGGGCTTGCGTGTCCAGAGCGGAGTCGTTTCGTTGATGACGTTGTCTTCAGCGGTTTCTACCTGTTTGCCGTCTTTCCATTCCTTCTTCTTGCCGAAAGCTACGGGCACGGGCAGGAAGCTGCAGTACTTCTTCAGCAGCGTAGAGATGCGGGCTTCTTCGAGGAACTCCTTGCAATCATCGTCGATGTAGAGGACAATATCGGTACCGCGGTCGGCCTTGTCGCAATCCTCGATAGTAAACTCAGGACTGCCGTCGCAAGTCCATTTCACAGCCTGTGCACCTTCCTTGCACGACTTGGTGATGATTTCTACCTTCTTGGCAACCATGAAAGCCGAGTAGAAGCCCAGACCGAAGTGGCCGATGATGGCGTTCGCGTCGTTCTTGTACTTCTCGAGGAAGTCGTTGGCGCCAGAGAAAGCTATCTGATTGATGTATTTGTCGATTTCTTCGGCGGTCAGACCAATACCGCGGTCGGACACGGTAATGGTGTCCTTGCCCAGGCTGACACGGACCGTCAGGTCGCCCAACTCGCCTTTGTACTCACCAATGGAGGCAAGAGTCTTCAGTTTCTGCGTAGCATCAACGGCGTTGGACACCAGCTCGCGCAGGAATATTTCGTGGTCACTGTACAAAAACTTTTTAATGACGGGGAAGATGTTTTCGGTCGTTACCCCAATGTTACCTTTTTGCATAATTCAAACAGTATATTATAGGTTTTACTTATTTTTTCTCTGACGGTAGGGATACAAAAAAAATGCCAGTCCGTCGGGGACTGACATTTTGTCTGTATGATGGCCGGTTTACGGTCAAAGTTTCTGCATCGTCAGCTCGTCCTTGCCGTCTTCGTGGGTCACGCTGACGGTATCGCCCGGCTGTACGCCGCCCGAAACGATGAGCTCGGACAGGCCGTCTTCCAGATAGTTCTGGATGGCACGCTTCAGCGGACGGGCACCAAACTGCACGTCGTAACCCTTCGTGGCGAGGAACTTCTTGGCCGCATCGTCCACCTGGAGACGGTAACCGATGCCTTCGAGGCGGCCATACAGTCCCTTCAGCTCGATGTCGACGATGCGCGTGATGGCGTCGAGCGACAGCTGGTCGAAGGTGATGATTTCGTCCAGACGGTTCAGGAACTCGGGCGAGAAGGTCTTGTTCAGCGCCTTCTGGATGACGCTGCGCGAGTATTCACGGTCGTCCGTACGGTTCTGGGCAGCAAAGCCCACGCCGCGGCCGAACTCCTTGAGCTGGCGCGTACCGATGTTGGAAGTCATGATGATGACCGTGTTCTTGAAGTCGATGGTGCGCCCCACGTTGTCGGTCAAACGACCTTCGTCGAGCACCTGCAAGAGGATGTTGAAGACGTCGGGATGAGCCTTTTCGATCTCGTCCAGCAGGACAATGGAGTAGGGTTTGCGGCGCACCTTCTCGGTGAGCTGTCCGCCTTCCTCATAGCCCACGTAGCCGGGAGCGGCACCTATCATACGCGACACGGTATATTTCTCCATGTATTCGCTCATATCGATACGTATCAGTGCATCGTCCGAACCGAACATATAGCGCGCCAACTGCTTGGCCAGATGCGTTTTACCCACACCTGTCGGTCCCAGGAACATGAACGTGCCGATAGGACGGTTGGGGTCTTTCAGGCCCACACGGCTGCGTACAATAGCCTTCACCAACTTCTCGATGGCTACGTCCTGGGCAATGACCTTTTGCTGGAGTTCTTCCTTCATGCCGGCCAGCTTCAGTCCTTCGGCCTGTGCCATACGCTGTACGGGCACACCCGACATCATGGACACCACAGAGGCTATTTCTTCCTCGTCCACCGTCTGACGCTGCTCCTTGAGCTGAGCCTCCCAGTCGGCTTTCATCTGCTCCAGTTGCGTCATGAGCTCTTTCTCGCGGTCGCGGTAACCGGCAGCCAACTCGAAATTCTGCGCCTTCACAGCTTCGGTCTTTTGCAGACGGGCGTTTTCTATCAGGCGTTCCTGTTCCTCGATTTCCTTGGGGGCACTGATGTTGGTCAGGTGTACACGCGAACCGGCTTCGTCGAGGGCATCGATGGCCTTGTCAGGGAAGTTGCGGTCGTTGATATAACGGGCTGACAACTTGACACACGCCTCGAGGGCAGCATCCGTGTAGCGCACGTTGTGGTGGTCTTCGTATTTCTCCTTGATGTTCTTCAATATCTGCAACGTCTCTTCGGCGGTGGTGGGCTCCACAATAACCTTTTGGAAACGACGCTCCAGCGCACCGTCTTTTTCGATGCTCTTGCGATACTCGTCCAGTGTAGTGGCGCCGATGCACTGTATCTCACCACGCGCCAGGGCGGGCTTCAGCATGTTGGCGGCATCCATGGTGCCTGCGGCGGCTCCTGCACCGACGATGGTATGTATCTCGTCGATGAAAAGGATGACGTTGGGATTCTTCTGCAACTCGTTGATAATGGAGCGGATGCGCTCTTCGAACTGGCCGCGGTACTTGGTGCCTGCCACGACGGACGACATGTCGAGCATGATGACGCGCTTGTCGAAGAGTATGCGCGACACCTTGCGCTGCGTGATGCGCAGGGCCAATCCTTCGACGATGGCCGACTTGCCCACGCCAGGTTCGCCTATCAGCACAGGATTGTTTTTCTTGCGACGGCTCAGAATTTGTGCCAGACGCTCAATCTCGCGTTCACGGCCTACAACAGGATCCAGTTTGCCCTCGGCAGCGGCACGGGTGATGTCGGTGCCGAAGTTATCGAGTACGGGCGTGTCGTTGGCAGGGCGGCGCGTAGCCGTCTGTGCCGAGGCAGACGAACTGCCCATACTGCCACGCCCGCTTTCCTGTCCGGAGCGCGAAGGGCCGACTTCCTCTTCTTCGTCATCGTCTTCGGTAAAGCCCATGCCAGCATTCGGATTGGCCGATTTCATCGTAAGAACGTCGTACACATCCTGATAGGTAATACCATTGTCTACCAGCACTGTAGATGCCACACTGTTGCCATCTTTCAGGATAGCCAGCAGCAAATGCTCCGTGTCGGCCAGTTCGCTCTTCAGCAAGCGGGCTTCGAGCATGCATATTTTAAGGATTCGAGTAGCAGTAAGCGAGAGGGGTACTTCTGCCTCAGGCAGGAAATCACCTTCCGACTCTATGCTCTCCTCCAGGTTTCTTTTGATTCGATTTACGTCCGCATCAAGCTTCATGAGCACTTCCATAGCTTTTCCGCCGCCATCGCGCAAAATGCCAAGCAACAGATGTTCAGGGGCTATAAGGCTGCAACCCAGCCGATTGGCCTCTTCCTTGCTATAGGTCAGTACGTCCGAAACTCTTTGTGAAAATTGACTGTTCATTGATTTACTCCTTTTGTTTGGGTTATAATCCGGGGCAAAGATACGCATTTTTAGCGGCTTTGCCACGATGTTTCAAGTAATAATCAGCAAATCCTGTGCCAAAAAGAGCAAAGCTGTCTTTTCTTCATTTGCCCATATAACAAAGTGTCACTCATTTTTGCAAAATATATACTTTTCGAAACAGAAAAAGACTTCATGCTGACTTGTCCGTTTTTCTATCGACACGAAATAGAAATAAAAAAGCCTGTAAAATGCTGCTTGGCAAGCAAAAAGGGGCATGTCGCGAGGCATTACATTGCTTTTTCTGAAGGAAAACATCGCTTTTTCACGATGAGAACATTGCTTTTCATGCGAAAAAACACCGTATTTCCCATCCATAAACATCTACTTTAGCCCGCTAAAGTCCTACTTTAGCTTCGAAAAGTAGGGGATAGAGGGGTAGAAAGCCTTGTTTTTACCCTATTATTTCTCTCGTTGTAATGTAAAGATTTCGCTATCAAACTGAAAACAAGACAATAAGCCACTTTGCGCTTTAAAATTTGCCATCAACCTTTACCTTGGGGCGAAAGAAGCGATTCTCAGCGCATTAAGAATGCAAAATGTCAGATTGTCAAAAGTACAGTAAATCGATATCCTAAACAATCAAACAATAAGCAGAGGGTGTCGAATATGTTAAAAAGGACTATTGGGAGAATAAAATAGTTGAGAAAGATTGCTTGTTACATAAAAGTATACTATATTTATAACGACATACTCATAAACCTGTCTAAGAGAAAGGCTTATGAAAGAATATAATAAATGTGTAAGAAAGCCACAAGTTATGGAACGAAAAACATCTATTATTCATTACAGTTGGAAAAGCATTTTAATCTATTTGATGCTTTTTCTGGTTGTAATTGTGCGTTTGTGTACAATGGACGCTTCGGAAAGTATCCTACCTGGCATAGATAAATTATCTACAGAGGCATTGTGGACGATTGTAGCCATACTGCTGTTAGTGTTTTCAGTATATATCGGCCGAAGAGCCTATAAGGCTTGGACAGAAGGACGGAAGTTGGATGCGGTGATTAGGTTGGTTGTGAGTTTCGTATTGATGGCGGTGATATTACTCTGGTGAATAACCTTTATGCATATAAGGCCTGCCGGACTCTGTCTAAGCAGGCCTTCTTACATTTCATATTATTAGTAGAACAAAGCGATTCTCAGTGCATTAAGAAAGCAAAATGTCAGATTGTCAAAACAAGCCGAGAGAGGGGATTATTCAAAACCATGCGTTATAGCTTGGGCATCCCAGTAGTCTAAATCGGCAATGATGGAGTCCTGTTGTTCTTGCGTAAACGTGGAGTCTTTTGTCCACCCCTTGAACTGCTCCTCAATGAGGGCAATCTTCTCCTGTCTGAGGCGGCGGTAAATGGAAGGCAAATCCATCGGACGGTCGGGAGAAGAAGATACTTGGAAGTTGCCGCTCTCTATCCGCGCATGAACCTTCGGACAGCAAATGACCGTATCGTTGAACACAAATGCCAGGCAACGGCCGATGGCTTTTTCCGTCTGATCGGCCCAATCAGCCTGTTTGTGTGGGCTAATCCGCCCTGTAATGACATATCGGCCAAAGGCATCGGAGTCCAGACGGAGCTCGTTGAAGTCGCGAACGGTGGCAATAGGCTCCAAAGCAATGCTGTCCATGTCTTCGGAGGCAGCCAGGTACCAGCCGTTCTCGCGATGAACGGTCGGATGGGATGTGCAAGACAATAGCAGGAATGCACAGCAGGAAATCAAGAAAAACAGCTGTTTCATAACGATTTGTACAGTAGAATGATGCAACAAAGTTAGACAAAATATTTTAGTTCGACAACCCCAACAAGCGTTTTGATCGGCTTCTAGCAGAAAATCTCAACAAAAGTTGTTCTGCCTTTTTCGCTTCAAGCGACTTTGCTCCGTACACCTTATATTATTTATAAGGTCTTTCAGCCTTTCACCTCGTGCTTCCGTCCATCTTCCTTCTGAAACTTTCTTTCCGAAATGTTTTCGTATGTCGTAAAAAAGCAGTACTTTAGCGTGGTTTTTCACGAACCATGCAATGTATAATTAATAATCTTTTTAAATGCTTGAACAAGACAGAATTATAAAGATTAACATCGAGGAGGAAATGAAGTCATCGTACATTGACTACTCCATGTCGGTCATTGTTTCGCGTGCCCTTCCGGATGTTAGAGATGGTTTTAAGCCTGTTCACCGAAGAATTCTTTTCGGCATGATGGGGCTGGGAAATACGTCGGACAAACCTTATAAGAAATCGGCCAGAGTAGTAGGTGAAGTGTTAGGTAAGTACCACCCGCACGGCGACTCGTCCGTCTACGGCGCATTGGTACGTATGGCACAACCGTGGGCCATGCGCTACATGCTGGTAGACGGCCAGGGCAACTACGGCTCGGTAGACGGCGACAATGCAGCGGCCATGCGTTACACGGAGTGCCGCCTGCAGAAGATCGGCGAAGACATGATGCAGGACCTCGACAAGGAAACCGTCGACATGCAGAACAACTTCGACGACTCCCTCCAAGAGCCCACCGTGATGCCTACACGCATCCCGAACCTGCTGGTAAACGGTGCTTCAGGTATTGCCGTCGGTATGGCCACCAATATGCCTACACATAACCTCTCGGAGGTGATCGATGCTTGTGTAGCCTACATTGACAACAACGATATCGAAATTGAGGAGCTGATGAACTACGTCAAGGCTCCTGACTTCCCCACAGGAGGTTACATCTATGGTATGAGCGGTGTGCGCGAAGCCTATCTGACGGGCCGTGGTCGCGTAGTGATGCGTGCCAAGGCCGAGATTGAAACTGGGCAGACGCATGACAAGATTGTCGTTACCGAAATACCTTACGGCGTGAACAAGGCTGAGCTCATCAAGAGCATCGCCGACCTGGCCAACGAGAAGAAAATCGAAGGCATCACAAACGCCAACGACGAATCCGACCGCGAAGGTATGCGCATCGTCATCGACGTGAAGCGCGATGCCAACGCCAGCGTAGTGCTGAACAAGCTCTACAAGATGACTATGCTCCAGACGTCGTTTGGCGTGAACAACGTGGCACTGGTACACGGACGTCCGCGCCTGCTGAACCTGAAAGAGCTCATCAAATACTTCGTAGAGCATCGTCACGACGTTGTTATCCGCCGCACGCAGTTCGACCTACGCAAGGCTAAGGAGCGTGCCCACATTCTGGAAGGTTTGATCATCGCTTCGGACAATATCGACGAAGTAATCCGCATCATCCGTGCTGCCAAGACGCCAGCTGATGCTATTACGGGCCTGATGGAGCGTTTCCAACTGACTGAGATACAGAGCCGTGCCATCGTTGAGATGCGTCTGCGCCAACTCACAGGCCTGATGCAAGACCAACTGCACGCCGAATACGAGGAAATCAAGAAACAGATTGCTTACTTGGAGGAAATCCTGGTGAACGACGAGCTCTGCCGCAAGGTCATTAAGGACGAACTCATCGAGGTGAAAGAAAAATACGGCGACGAGCGCCGCTCTGAAATCGTGTATTCTTCCGAGGAATTCAACCCCGAAGACTTCTACGCCGACGACGAGATGATTATCACCATCTCGCACATGGGCTACATCAAGCGTACACCGCTGAGCGAATTCCGTGCACAGAACCGTGGTGGGGTAGGCTCCAAAGGTTCCGAAACCCGCGATGAGGACTTCGTAGAACATATCTATCCGGCTACGATGCACAACACCATGATGTTCTTTACCCAAAAAGGTAAATGCTACTGGCTGAAAGTGTACGAAATACCCGAAGGTTCGAAGAACTCGAAGGGACGAGCCATCCAGAATCTGTTGAACATCGACTCCGACGATGCTGTCAATGCCTACCTGCGCGTGAAGAACCTGAACGATCAGGAATTCATCAACAGCCACTACGTGCTGTTCTGCACCAAGAACGGTGTCATTAAGAAGACCTTGCTCGAACAGTATTCTCGTCCACGCCAAAACGGTGTGAACGCCATCACCATCCGCGAAGACGACCGCGTCATCGAAGTTCGCATGACCAATGGTGACAATGAAATCATCATCGCCAACCGCAACGGACGCGCCATCCGTTTCCACGAAAGTGCCGTACGTGTCATGGGCCGCACAGCAACGGGTGTACGCGGCATGACGCTCGATGAGGACGGACAGGACGAAGTGGTAGGTATGATTTGCATCAAAGATCCTGAGGCAGAAACCATTATGGTCGTTTCTGAGCAGGGATACGGCAAACGTTCGGACATCGAAGACTACCGCAAGACCAACCGTGGTGGCAAGGGTGTGAAAACCATCAGTATCACTGAGAAAACAGGTAAGCTTGTGGCAATCAAGTCTGTAACGGATGAGAACGACCTGATGATCATCAACAAGTCAGGTATCACCATTCGTCTGAAAGTAGCCGACGTACGTATCATGGGCCGTGCTACGCAGGGAGTACGTCTTATCAATCTGGAGAAACGAAATGATGAAATTGGCTCCGTTTGTAAGGTAACTTCAGAAACAGAGGAAGATGAACCACAGGACGAGAACCTGCCAAGGAATGAAAACAACGTTGAAAACGCTGAAAATGAAACTAATAATGAATAAGAATAGACAACATAGTTCTAATTTAAACTTTTCTACAATCATGAAAAAAGTATTATTTACAGCTGCTTTGCTGCTTGTTGCAGGCTTTACCTTTGCCCAAGAGAAGTCAGTAAAAGAAGCTAAAAAGATGGCAAGTGCAGTACAACCTGATTTTGCCAAAGCAGAAGAACTGATCAATCAAGCTTTAACCAATCCTGAAACAAAGGATCAGGCTGAAACTTGGAATGTAGCTGGTTTCATCCAGAAGAGAAGAAGCGAAAAGGAAATGGAAAATGCTTACCTGAGAAAGCCGTATGACACACTTCAGGTGTACAACAGCGCATTGAACATGTGCCAGTACTATTTCAAGTGTGATGAATTGGCACAGATTCCCAATGAAAAGGGTAAGATCAAGAACAAGTACAGAAAAGCCAATTCAAGTGCTATCTTAGCAGAACGTGGTAATCTGATTAACGGTGGTATTCAGTACTACAACATGTATTTGGGAAATGAAAACAAAGAAGACGGAAAGAAAGCATTAAGTTTCTTCGGTACATATGTAGATATCGCCGGCAATCCTATGTTTGCTGAAAACGAGGCAGTTAAGGCTGATACTTTGCTGCCGCAGATCGCATATTACGCAGCTATGGTAGCCACTCGTTTGGAAGATTATCCCAGCGTATTGAAATATGCTCCGTACGCAAAAGAAGATAAAGAAGTTGGTAAGTATGCCATGGAATTTATCTCTTCAGCATTGAAAGCTCAAGGTGAAACAGACAAATGGGTAGCTTCACTGCAAGAAGGTGTGCAGAAATATCCTGACCATCAGTTCTTCTTTGGTAATCTGATTGATTACTACAGCAACAACAACAAATATGATGAAGCTATGAAGTTTGCTGATGATATGCTGGCTAAGGATCCGAATAACACATTCTATCTGTATGTAAAGGGTTATCTGTATCACAATCAGTATAATACTTTAAAAGAACAGAAGAAAGATGCTGAAGCTGCTGCAGCTTTGGAGAAAGCCATTGAATTCTATCAGAAGACCACAGAAATTGATCCTAATTATGCAGAAGCATATTCTAACTTAGGTTTGGTTTACTGTCTGCAAGCTCAAGACTTTTCTGAGAAGTCTACAACTGACGTAAACGATCCGAAGTATAGAGAAGATCAAGAAGCATTGAAAGTCTTCTATGAAAAAGCCAAACCTTGCTACGAGAAAGCAAGACAATTACAACCCGAAAGAAAAGAACTGTGGCTGAACGGTCTTTACAGAGTTTATTACAATCTGCAAATGGGTGCTGAATTTGAAGAAATCGAGAAGCTTGGTAATTTCTAAAATTTGCTTTGATTTGTAACAGCAATTAATTTATATAATAGAATAGCCCTAAACAAAATTCAGTTTAGGGCTATTTCTTTTTTAGAATTCTCTTATCTCAGATCTTTCGGAAAAGAGTAAATAAGGCTAATATGAGTAGGTAATCACCTTATAATGAGCATTCCTTTATTTTATATTAAACATAATCATGATTATATCTCAAACGAGAACGCTTTATTTTGATTAATTCGGTTTGCTGTATACAACCATAAGCGGCGTATCAGAATGAAAAATCATTTTTCTGGCAATACTTGGATTAAATAATCTGGAAAAGATATTTCTTTTATAAGAAGTCAACGTTATTATATCAATATGTTTACTTTTTATATAATGATCTAAATTAATTAGGAAATTATCATCTTGGACAACATCATAATATATTTCTAAATTCGGATATTGTTTCTGGAAATATTCCTTAATACCTCCAAGTTTTATTTCATTCCATGTATCCTTGACTTCTGCTAAGTGAATTAAAGACACAGCAAATTTAAAATCCTTCAGACTATTATGGATAAGTGAATCAAAAGCAATTAAGTCTCTTTGATCAAAATTCGTAATGAAAGCAATACGCTTAACCTCTGATAACTGCTCGATAAGTGTTCTTTCTGGTATAGCTAAAACTGTAGTATGTGCTCTTTCTATTACTTCAGCAGTTACACTTCCTATTAAGTCAATATCTTTTTGATCCTTACCACGTGTACCCATGATAATCATACGGGGATGAATTTCCTTTGCATATCGAATAATTTCTTCCTCAGGAATACCTTCTCTCAGTATGCATGAATATTTAATATCAGGCAAATACCCCGAATTAATTTTTTCCTTTATTTTATCTGAGAATACAGTGACTTCATTATGGGCTTTTTGAAGTATATTCCGAGTATTTTCCTCATCACCATGAAGATTGAAAATGTCGCTATATGGTAAAGAAGTAGCATAAATTGGAGTAAAATAAACATGTAATAACAATACTTCTGCACCAGCATTCTGTGCAAAATGGAAGCCGAATTCGCAGGCTTTCAATGAATAATTAGAGAAATCGACAGGAATTAGGATCTTATTTGTTGACTTGTCAATATGAGGTGACTTACCTTCTACAACTTCTTCGGACAACCATGCGGAACTTTCTGTTATTTTCAGTGCACGAGGCAAATCACTTTCTTTAATACGAACTCTTACTCCCGATGAAACCACCGGTTGTATCTGGTTTATATTATGAATACACGTCTCAATTCCCTCATTCTCAAGCACGTTTTTCAAAATTTGAGCCTTCGCATATGTTAATATGGCTAAGGTTACTAATTTCTCTTCCATGATAGTCAAAAGTCTAAATAATGAAATAAAAATAGGTATACAAATTCGTCTAAAAGAAAAATCCCAATTGTCTTTCTTCATGATGCAACAATTGGGATTTTCTACAGACTTTTTTATTCTTCAGAGACTTGCTTATGTTCGTTTGCTATTTCATCTAAGATTTCTAATGCCCTATCAAGCACCGTGGTATCATCAATCATTACCAATCCACCATCAGGACCCGGTTCTAAATGTATACCTACACTTTTACCTTCTTTGAAATTATGTCCACCGAAGAAATTCCTAACTGTATCTACACTTAAGCCTAATTCATCGGCAATTCTATGCATGCTTCCTGTGGGTAAAGAGTCTTTGATCTTACGTAATTCGTTGAAAGTTATTGTTCTCATATTCATAAACTTAATGGTTAATACTCTATTTTTTAATTATCACGCTATAAACTTAAGGAAAAAAAAAGATAAAACAAACTTTTTTGCTTCCTTTTTTATCTTTTTGTCAGGAACAAAGGTTATATGGAAAAAGAAAGTCCGAACCATCTGTTATATGTGATTCGGACTTTCGAAAAAGATTATCTTTAGATCTCAAATTACTTCTATCGAAGAGGAAGGCACCCACCCTACTTTACCATCTTCTAAACGTATTTCTTTCCATTCACGCATACTATTATCCTTAATCTCTACCTTACGCCCTTCATGTAGAACAAAGAGGCTGGTACCACTCTCACTTGGAGTGCTACGTACTGTCACGCTTGGTGATAAAATAATAGCATCATTACGATTGGTCAAATAACTTTTTTGCTGTGATGCGAATAGATTGGAAAGGACTGTTACTATTAAAAATAATATTGCAGCAGAAAATCCTATTTTTTTCCACTTAATATGTTGGGTAAAGAAAAAGATAGCAAGGGATACTAACAATAGTAAAAAAGAAACAATACCCGTTCTTGCCCATGCATCAGAACTCTGAGAATTGACTAATGACTTAATCCATGTTATAAAAAAGATCTCAGGCACAGGTGTAACTTTATCAATAGCTTTAGAACGAGCTATTTCCAAATTGGCACGTATATCAGCATTTCCTGGACTCAATAATAAAGCACGTTCATAATTGAGGATGGCACGTGCAATATCATCCGTTTTATAATAGCAGTTACCTAAATTATAATATATTTCCGGTGCTTCCCCTTGTTGCAACAAGCCCTCATAGATTTGTATGGCAGACGCAAAGTCATTCTTAATGTATGCACTGTCTCCTTCAGCTTTAGTTGCATTTACAATCTGTTTAGCTGCAGAAAAAGCAGAAGCATCTGACTTCGTCAAAGAATCTGAGCTGACAGAATCATTGAGGACGGCATCTTGACCAAACAATGTTACCGATGCCATTAATATAATAGTTAAAACCCATATTTTTTTCATGCTATATATTCTCCTCTTTTTAATGTTTGATTGAATTTTCCATTTTACTGATCACTTCAAATGATTCTGTATAGACCTTATCCATAGCCTGATTGGCATCTCCTGGAGCAAAGCGGGCAAATTCACAGCTGTTCAATGCATTGAGGAATTCCTTTATCAAATCGTCAGATACGCCGTATTTGAGCAATTCTTCTTCAATGTTGTCTTTAGACAAGCGCGAAACTGGAATATTAAGTTTATCACTAATATAACCCCACAAAGCTTTCAGTACCTCATCATAGAATTCATCCTTTTTATTAGCGGCAAGCAATTTTTCAGCTTGTTTCATGCGTTTCACTGCCACTTTATTGGCTTTCTTCGTACGGACTCTTGCCACATTGGCGTTTGCTGCAATCTGCTTACGGTAAAGGACAAAACAAGTGATAAACAAAATGCCAGGAATAAGATAGAATAACCAATAAGTTGTCGAGCCATAGAAATATTCTCCTTTGGGCATTAGTTTCACATCATTCTGCTTGATAAAGCGGATATCCTCATTCAGTACTTTCAGATCTTCCTTATTGGTAAAGTTTGCAATAGTCTGCGTTGCATTTCCTGCACCTTTAGCTACTTGAACGACATATTCTTCAGTGGTCAAAGTCTTGTACGAACGTGACTTGATATCAAAATAGCTAAACTTGATAGGAGGAATCTTATAGGTTCCTGCATTACGTGGAATGGCCAAGTATTCTATCACTTTATTTCCGGACAGGCCGGCATTGGTCAGACGGAACTTGTTGTCAACTTTTGGATCATATACTTCAAAATCTTCGGGAAACTTGACTTCCGGATCTGATACCAACTTCAGATTTCCTGTTCCAGAAATGACAAGCTTTATCGTAATGGCATCGTTCGTCTTCACATCCGTGCTGTTGATAGAAGAAGATATAGTAAACTCTCCTACTCCTCCGCTAAAGTCTGTCGGTTTACCAGCCGGCAAAGATTTGACATCAACCGTCAGTTTGGGAGTCATCAAAGTTTTCTTTATCTGTATACTTCCGCCACCTCCATTGAAGAAAGCTTCAAATGGATCAACGACTTCTTCCATTTTCTCAACCGAAGCATCAAATCGAGCTGCATCAATAGTCAATTTTCCGGACTGTTGTGGGAAAAGCACAAACTGACGATAGATTGTTGAGTGATAATTGCGACCTTTATAATGTTCTAATCCCCACCGTCTGTCATTGGGTAATTCTACCTCTTGAGAATGAAATCCTTTAAAATCAGGGAGCTTTACATTATCAAATCCACGAAGATCCACTACTGTATATATTTTATATGTCAACAGAATGGCTTCCTGTTCATAAACATTAGTTTTGCTAAGTGTAGCCGTAATGAACAAATCGTTATTGGAAATAGAAGTACCGCTTGATGAAGATGAGCTTCTTCCTCCTTGTCCACTTCCTGCACCTTGTGCATTCGACGATTGGTCAGCTGGCAACACTTTGATCTTCACAGAATTGGATAAGTATTGATCCTTTCCCACCGAAAGTGTAGCACCAGGAATCGTATATTCGCCCTCTGCCTTGGCCAATAAAATATAAGTATAGGTAAGATTTTCCGTAACATTCCCATTAAAATTTTGTCTGCTATAGGAACGGCTAGGTCCCATCAGTACATCAAATCCTTTGATAGACGGAACTCGAAAATCTTTCACCTTTTGCGTGTTTACTGTATATGATAGCCTGAGTTGATCTCCCACAGCTACAACATCAGGAGCTGCTGATGCTGTGAATGTCACTTTGTCATCGGCATAACTGCACAAAGCCGTGGCAAACAATGCCATCCATAAGAAAACAATTTTTCTCATATATTATTTGTTGTTATTTAATTTACCAATCTTTCTCCAAGCGATTACCTTTGATAACCTGCTGTTGTTTTTTCACTTTATCTTGTACGTCTTTCTCATCCTGCATTACGGAGTTCAACAACTGTTCAGCATTCTCCTTAGACATCTGATTGTCCTGTTTCTGTTGCTGAGTAGGTTCCTGCTGTTGATCATTATTTTGGTTCTGTTGCTGATTTTGTTGCTGATCTTGCTTCTCTTCCTGCTTCTGTTGGTTTTGCTGATTATCCTGATTTTGCTGATCTTGTTGTTGATCTTTCAGCAATTTCTGCGCCAAAGCCAGATTATAACGTGTCTCATCATCCTTCGGATTATTACGAAGCGATTCTTTATATGCCTCTATTGCCTTTGCATAATCTTTCTGTGATTGGAAAATGACACCCATATTATGGTAAATCTGTGCCAGATTAGGTTTCTCTTTTTCCACTTTGGCTGCACCGGCAAATTGCTCCATAGCCTCCTGCAGTTTATTCTGTTGCATCAGCGTATTTGCCAAATTGTACATGGCAACAGTTGATTTCGGATTAATCTCCAAAGCTTTCCTGTAATTAACTTCAGCATTTTCATACACACTGTCGTTATACATACGATTACCCTTTCGTATGAGATCACGCTCTGCTTTTTGTGCATGTACGGTCGTAGCTGCTATTAACAGAAAAAACAAACCTATATATTTCTGATAACTCATACTCATTGCTCCTTTTTCTTAGTTGAAAATAAATGGATATTGCGGAACAGTGGATTCTTAC
>OHAQ01001390.1_pt1 | contig 18997 bp, 9 predicted proteins | sample 1577111 | NCBI WGS metagenome assembly OHAQ01 (sample SAMEA3541549, study PRJEB24748) | human gut metagenome | biome: human gut; feature: human-associated habitat; material: faeces | place: China | collected 2012 | reverse complement strand
CTGAGTAGTTTAAAAGGAATAGAATTTGATAAGATTATCCTCTCAATGAACAGTAGAAAACAGTATTTTCATAAATAAATAACAGTCTGTTCTTGCATATTGTTGGCACAAAGGTAAGGAAAATAGATTAAATATGCAAATTTCATTCAGGTACGGAGTAATTCCAAAGATGCTTTTTCAAGTCTACGCATCCATTTTGTTTGAAAGAGATCCCTTCTTCCAACAAGAGTTGTTTCTGCTCTGTCCAACCCGGAACAAGCCGTCCCGACGCATTGACAACCCGATGACAAGGCGCAGATAAATCATCCGGAATCTGTTTCAAAGCACGCCCCACCATACGGGAACATTGAGACATTCCCAATAATGCGGCAATTCCCCCATAGGTAGAAACTTTACCTACCGGAATTTCTCGGACAACCTGATACACCTCTTGACAAAAGAATGCGGAAAGGCTCGCCTTATCTACTTTATAATCTTTCATCACTCAAACATTACTTTATTTCAGTTCCAAAACTAGATAAAAAGAAAAGAATTTGCAAATAATAAAAGCATTTCAAATAAAATATGCAACTTTATTTGCTTTATTTACAAATAATCCCGACCTTTGTACCCATTAAAAGCAACCCTATTATTAACAAAACAAGCACTGCTGTTATGAAAAAGAAAACTATCCTGTTCGCTTCTTGTTTATTGGGAGCACTGGCTTTCAGCTCCTGTGAGAAGAACCTTTATGATGAAAGTAAACAACCCGAGAAAGAAAAGAAGATGACTGACTTGGAAGTACCTGCCGATTTCGACTGGAAAGGTTCTCAAAATGCCAAAGTGAAAATTGCCAGTCAATCAACTGCTACTATTTCTGTATTTCTAGAAGAAAATTGCAATGAAGAGGCTTTGATGCTTCGAATGGATGTCGATGCCAACACATCAAAATTGGAACTCCCAATTGAAATTCCTGCATATATAAAAAATGTGTATGTAAAATATGGTAATGGCTCTGAAATACAAACTGTTCCTGTTGAAAGTAATGGTACTATTTCTATAGTAGTACCTGCTAACGCTACGGCATTATCCAGAGTTACCACAAGAGCTAATAAAGAAGTTGAAACGAACAACATCTTCAATTATCCGGGATATGGCAACGGAACTATTATGTTCGAAGATATGTATCCAGCTTTAGGCGATTATGATTTTAATGATTTTGTTGCATGGTATAATTTCCAAATTGACGGTTTTTATTGGAGTCACAATCAATGTTATGCAGAATACTTAATGATAGGATTCCAAATCAGAGCTATAGGAGGTATATATGACTACAATCCTTATATCCGCTTGGCAGAAGTACAATATAATGAACTTGATTTAGAAGAAACTCAAATGTATCTTGAGCGTAACAATCCTGAAGAGGCTGAAAATATCAAAATCCTAAAAGGCCCAAAAGGGGAATTGATTATTTCACTAAAGAAACCGGCCATTCCTAACGGATACAAGTATTATAATACGGAGGTAAATGAAAAAACAAAGCCTAAAAAAATGATGGCCATTTACTTGGTGTTCAACTCACCTGTTAACGTTAAAAGCCTACAAGACAGTAAAATGGACTTTTATATTGCAAAAACTAATAAAGGACAAGAAATCCACTTAAAAGGTTATAGCCCGGTTTATTATAACAGCAACGAAAGTTATGTAAATGAAGACAACTTTATATGGGGATTAAAAGTACCTGCATCTTTACATCATGCCAGAGAAGAAGTAAACTTCTTGGAAGCATATCCAGACTTTGAACAATGGGTAACATCGGGAGGTCAAGAGAACCAAAGATGGTGGAATAAGCCAAAAACGAATAAGTTGATTATGAATTAATAAATATACAGTAAATCATATACTGAATTAAATAAGAGGTAAGGTATGTCAATAGATTTCCTTACCTCTTATTTTTATCATATGAATTCTAGAAGTATAAACAGATAAATGCTCACCACCAAATTTTGCAGATTCTATCCTATCCTTTCCTCTTCAACAAATCTGTCGGACTCTCTCCAAACTGTTCTCTATAACATTTAGTAAAATAAGAAGGAGAACTAAAACCAACTTCATAACCTATCTCTGCCACTGTCATATCCGACGAAGCAAGCAGGGAAGCAGCTTTCTTCAAACGAGCTATACGAAGCAGTTCATTCGGGGAATAATTAGTTAGGGATTTGATTTTGCGATAGAGTTGCACACGGCTTAATCCCATATCTTTACCCAAGTCTTCCACATTCAAATTTGAATCTCCCATCTTTGCCTCAATCAAAGCTTTGAATTTTTCCACAAAGTCTTTATCCATATCACAGACATCCTCTTTCGCCAACGTTTGTCCGTCACCAAAAAACTGTTTCAGGCGGCGGTGTGAATCTATCAGATTACGAACGCGTGCCAATAGTAATTGCGAACTGAAAGGCTTGGAGATATAAGAATCTGCACCACCATCATACCCTTGAATTCGTTGTTCATCCAAAGAACAAGCTGTCAATAGGATAACAGGAATATGACAGGTTTGTAATTCGCTTTTCAAGCGACGACAACATTCAATTCCATCCATTCCGGGCATCATTACATCGGAGATAATCAAGTCCGGGACATATTTCATAGCTTTACGAATACCTTCCGAGCCGTCTGCAGCTTCTATAACAGTATAATCAGTATGAAGCAATCCATGCACATATAAGCGAATATCAGCGTTATCATCAATAATCAGAACGCAAGGTTTGGAAGAGTCGTAACTTTTTTCCAATTCCTCTTCTTCGTAAGTTAAAGCATCATTCAAGCTCGAAGAACCGGAATAACCGGAAGTTGCAGGAGTTGCCGGAACCCCAGCAACGGCAGAGGTTGTAGCATCGGTGGAGGTTACAGAAGTAGCAGACACAGAGAATGCCGGAGAGTTTTCAGAAACAACAGTCTCGCAAGTCTGCACAGGCAAATCAACGGTAAAGATAGTTCCTTGCTTTTCATCACTTTCCACCGTGATGGTACCTTTATGCAATTCCACAAAAGCCTTTACCAATGCCAGTCCAATACCCGAACCGGCATGGTGCATATCTATCTTATAGAAACGGTCGAAAATATTCCGGATATGCTCCGCAGAAATCATTGAACCGGTATTGGCAACGGTAAAGCGAATCCAGCAATGATCGTCTTTAGTCAGGGAAGACAAGCGTACAGTTACTTTTCCGTTTTCCGGAGTAAATTTGAAAGCGTTGGAAAGGAGGTTGAAATAGATGCGTTCCAACTTTTCTACATCTGCCAATGTGCGGTAATCCGTATCCGGCATATAATCGAATGAGAAATGAATATGCTTCTTCCGGGCTACTGCCATGAAAGATTCGTTCCATCCTTCAAAAGAAGAAAGAATGTCTAACGAAATAGGAGTATATTCCATTTTTCCATTCTCGTATTTACGAAAATCCAGAATCTGATTGACAAGACGCAAAAGGATATTCACGTTTCGCTGAACTAACAATAACATTCGGCGCTGATCTTCACTCAAAGACGAATCAGCCAGTAAATGCTCTACCGGGTCGGCAACTAATGTCAGTGGAGTACGAAAATCGTGAGATATATTTGTGAAGAAAACCAGCTTGGCATGAGTCGCTTCTTCCAGTTGATGAGAAAGCTGGATAAGCTGATCCCGTTGCTCTTCGAGTTTATCGCGCTGTTGCTCTACTTGTTTCTTCTGTTCGGACAACTCTTTATTCAGGCGATTCTTGGAACGGAGGGATTTATAGACTACCAACAACAATCCCGCTACTAATAAAAGAATAACCAAGCCGCCATACATCACGACCTGCTGCGTAGCTACACGCGACAGATACCCACCGATACGTCCGTTCAATGTTTCAATCTTCTGATCCAGTTCCGAGATATGGGTAGTCTGAAGTTGCATAACGTGCGCGTTCGTGCGGTCTACAACGGCAGTATTCATGACCGTTTCGCGAGGATAAGACTTCTTCTCAAGAATATTCATGGCCAGTTGCATCACTTTGTCCCCATTAGTCGGATAAATAAAAGTTGCATCCAGCACATTGTCAAGCACCAATTCAAGCCCGTTTCCTTTGCCGGGCAGGGCATCAATGCCAACAAAAATCATTACCTTTTCACGTCCGGCTTTCTTCGCAGCTTGATAGGCTCCCGGAGCGATACGGTCGTTATGTGCATATACCGCATCAATCTTCGGATGACGGCGAAGCATACTATCCATTTCCACTTCTGCCGGTTCACGTTCCCAGGCAGCATCCGCTTTATCAATCAGTTTGATATCCGGATAATTGCTGATAGCAGCCATAAATCCCTGATGGCGTTCCATGGCAGGGGTGGAACCACCCAGTCCGGTAAGCTCCACTACATTCCCTTTCCCTTTCAGACTTGATGCGATATAATTTCCTACCGCACGACCTATTTCATAATTATCGGCACCGATATAGGCAGTATATTTATCAGAAAGTATCTTCCGGTCTACAAGAATGACAGGTATTCCTTTCTGATAGGCCTCCTCCACAATTGGAGTCATGGGAGCCGCTTCATTGGCGGAAATTATCAGTAAATCAACTCCTTTATCTATAAAATAATGAACATCTTCCGCCTGCTTACGGTTATCATCCGCCGCCGAGCGGATTTCAACCGACACTCCATCATAAAACATCGCTTCGCGAAGAATCTCATCATTCATCTTGTGCCTCCAAGAGTCATCGCTACATTGGGCCACCCCAATACGGAAACGAGGCGCATCCTGCCGACAGGCCGCCAAGCCCAAAAGACAAAACAAGACTGTTATCCACTTCGTATATTTCATCGCTTCAATCATTCCCTTTCTTTCGTATATCTTTTGTATTTCTTTCTGTAATCCAAATTTCTCCCCCCGCATTATTTGCATTCACCACCGGGAAATACATCAGTTCCACTTTCACAGGGTTCAGCGTATATTTTCCAGTAAAGCGTGGAAGCAAAGGAACCGTAAACTGATAAGTACCTACCGGTAATTTTTCGCTAAAGATAACAGTTTTCTCTTTAAAATACTCACGATATACTTCAGAACGGGAGAAATTAACAGGTTTTGAGGCATAACTACAACCTGCCGGAACAGGAACTTCGAGCATCACATATTGCGCACCCTCCTGTTTCACCTGCAAGGTAACTGTCAATGTAACAGGTACACCCGCCACCAAAGAGTCTTTTTCCAAAGTCACCTCCACCTTGAAAGCATCACTCTGACGAGCATTCATCACACGCTTCATTGAATAGACACTATACAATAAAGGCTCTTTTCCCGTTTTTGAAATAAGCAGACTGTCGCTTGCTGTCAGCCGGGCATGATAAGGAAATTCCGTAATTCGTTGATGATCCTTACCGCTCACAGACACCGACGTTCCTGACATCCCTCCGGAACCTGCCAGCAAATCGGTCAGAACAGTTGCCACAGCCGAAGAAGCCTGATACGTATTCCATCCGCGCTCCTTAGTCCGCAAAATATACAATTGCATATTTTCTTTCAACTTACACAGGGAAGGGTCATTTTTAATAATCCGGTAGGCTATCAATGTATTTATCATCTGATTTCCCTCCCAATAATAAGTACGCCGTCCGTCGTCACAGTAAACACCTTCCAGCATATCCTTTTTCAGATAAGGACGTACGCTATCACCCACATTCACCGAATCCACCTGTTGCTTGATTTCCCAGAGAAGCAGCTTCTCTTTCAAGTATGAAAGAGGACGATAATACTTGTTTCTATTTGCCAACGAGTCTTCTTTCTGTTCCAATTGCCGGACGAAAGGTTCCAATAATCTGACTGCCGAAGAATAATCCGCCTCTACTTTCCACTCATGCAGAGCATGAAGTATTTCTATATCTTCCAGTTTCATTCCTCGATAAGGACGCGTATGAGCATACTCCACTTTCAAACCATTCAGATTCAACTCCACAGGATAACCTGCATCTTGCGCCATCTTCAAAGCCCGCAGAATATGCGCAGACATCCAGAAAGAAGTATTTTCAGAGTTCCCCCACCACGACCATAACTGATGTTTGTTCTGATGATTCGTCAGTCGATGGATGATAGGTCGAATTGCTTTATCTACTTTCACCTTTTCACCCTTACTCTGCATATACTGTTGGTAAGCCAACAAACCGATTAACTTGGATGCCAGCTGCTCATTGCACAAATATTTGTATCCTGTCAAGTAATTCACTGATTCTTTATAGATGTCCAACTGATTGTCAGTGATACTCACCATCACTTCTTCATCCTCGCCGGATTGCACTTTAACCGTCTTTGCATCGGACAGAATACCCAATGTGCCCTCCGCCAATTCAGTTCCCTGTGCCAGTATCGGAATCGTATATTCCTCTCCATCCTGATAGCCATCGTCGCGAGTGAAAAGATAGCTGATGGTCACGCTATCGGCATGAACTGCCTGCATCGGCACTGTTTCATGAAATCCCTCCATGAAACTCACTTCCTGCCGTTTCAACGTATCCGTTCCGACGCAGAACTGTGTCTTTCCGGCTATGTGCTGCCCATCCAGATAATTGCGGATAGTCCCGACCACCGTACTCTGATCCCCCTCCACCAAGAAGCGGGGAGTTTTCAACTCCGCCATCAACGGTTTGTAAGAGCGGACGAAACGTCGGAAAGTACCCGTCTGCAAACGACGGTTCATGCCATAAACGACAGTTTCCCATTTCGTCACATTATCGGGGAAAGTTGTTTCAAACTGTACCGTTCCGGTTTTATCCGTAAACAAACGAGGCTGCCAGAAAGCTACATCCGAAAAATTCCTACGTAAGCCATTCAATTGCATCAGTTCATTATACAACTGTTCGTTATCCGCTTCTTCTTTCGCTTTCTGATCTTGCTCTTCCAGTTTCTCCAAAGGTGCGGTTGCAGCAGCAGAAGAAGAACCTACCATTAATCCGGCAACAGACCCCGTCAACGAAGATCTTGAACGCATGCCGTATCCTACAACGACCACTTCCTCCAGCGCCTGACTATCTTCTTCCAAAGTAACCAACAGATTGGCTCCGGGAGTTGCTCTCATCTCCTGCTGTTTAAAGCCGACATAACTAAACAAAAGCTGATCCCCTCCCCTGTCACAATCCATTTCGAAATATCCGTCCATGTCGGTGATCGTTCCCTCCGTCGTTCCTTTCACCACCACGCTGCACCCGATTAAAGGCTCTCCGGTAGCATCCGTTACATAACCGGAGACTTTACCGCCGTAATTGCGTACATACTGCCTGATCCTCATTTCCCTGTGACCAGGAAAGTTTGTACCGATCCTGCCAATTCCTCTTCCCAGCAAGAGCCACCCTGCTGACAACGAATCGCGTTCGTGTAGAGGCAGAGATTCCATATCTACATCCAGATAGGTATATGATTGTATCGTCAGAGCATCCTGTTTCAGATACTTTCCATTGTTATAAAGCAAAATCGCATCATACGTTCCGGCAGGAAACTTGGAATATATTCTATTCATTTGCACCAAAGTATCCGGATAAACCAGTTCTCCGGTAGTGCAGTCTTTAAAGAGCAAGTTAGCCACTCCGGTAGAATCTTTTTCTTCCGGAAGCCGGAAATTCAACGTCTTATCCGGCAGGGAGAAATAAATCCGGGTGGGATGCCAACTCTTTCCCTTGCGAAGTTCGGCCACCAGACTACGGAATCTTTCCGGTGATAAATGGTAATCATTCAAAGTCGGAATCTTTGCCACAGACGAAAAATTCAGATAAGCCGGGCACAGTTCCTCATCCTTATATTTATAAACCACATTGCCCTCGAATTCATAAGAGAAACCTCCCTCATGCCGATACAACACACCATTCATATATTTCCAAGGTCCCGGCTCCACAGGACCTGCCAATATCTTTTTCTTGTAGCGCGACAGCTCCATGAGTGAAACCGGAAACAGCTTTCCATTATGTTCGAGCGAAGTATATACCGCCCCATCCATCACCGGAAGACGGCAAAGATACCGTTCATAACGCTTCTTCTCTTCCGAAGTAAACTTATACTCATCATATTTCCCTTTCCTCTGCCGCAACCAGACTACTTCCACTCCTTGCGGCAACTGATTCATATCGAAACTTAAAATCGTTTTCTTGCCCCGGTCGAAAGCCAGAGAATCAATGATGAAAGCCCTGTCGTGCATTCGCAACATTATCTTCTGCTTTCCCGACGGATGCAATACAGGAAAAGAATACTGCTTAGGCTGTTCCGTCCACGAAAAATAGCAGGGAACATCGTTCTGCTCAATCACATAGATATTCACCGCCCGCCCGTTCAGCATCACATAAGGAGCAAACTGGGTGGTTCCATCCGGTGTATCAACCGTCTGACGGAACAGATTTCCCGAAGGATAAGCAAACTGATAATAAGGCAACTTATCCAAATGAAGCAACTGGTTCCAATGCTGATAATCCAATGTGCCGGTATGTAGATACTCTTTTTGCTTCATTGAGTAGGAAGCACGTTGCTCGCGCGGACGGGGTGCACTCCCGTAATAGGGTAAATCGGGTACGTGATAATCCAGCTGCGTGTTGACCGCAAAAGCTGTCAGATCGACGTTGGATACCGGACGCCCTTGTATATTGGTCACGTTCAATTTTGTTTTCACTTTCTGACCGGGATACACTCGTTCCGGCAAATCAGATTCAATCACCAGCCGTTCGGAAGGTGAAGTGTACGAGCGTTTCAACATACATTCCTTATCCCCCATGAAATAAAATACTTCTACGTAATAGACGGAAGAGGGATCGATCTCTCCGGATTTGTGTTCCATCTCTTTTCCCGAACCTTTCTGCAACAGGCGGTTGCCTTGATACACATACCAGGAAAGTTCCAGCTGCAAAGGATTGGAAAGGGAGACACAGAACGAATCTTTTTCTATGCCGCCATTCAGTTCCAGTTTGGAGTCAAGTGCGGCGGAAGCAATCGTCGTTTCATATCCTGTTTCCGGTATTTTGAAACGATAGTCCGTCACCGCCTGATTGAACGGTTCGCGATAGGGCAAACGCACTTTCTTCACTTCTTTCTTTTCACCATAGGTCAGTTCGGCCGCCACAGGACACTCCACTCCCAGGTCGAAGAATGAAAAGCAAATAGTATCCGCCTGCGTAGTGCACTGCATATCATAGCACGAATAGTAGAAAGTCGCTTTGCTCTGCTGCTCCAAACGGTTATTGTCTGCCGTAAGCAAAACTACATTCACCGTATAGAAGCAATCGGAAGCTCCGAATATCCGAGCAGGAATATCTACCGAAGCTTTCCCGGAAGCATCCAGTTCCGCCTGCACGGACATCAGTGTATCGGGCAAAGAAAGTATCTGCGCATACGACTTCAGTACCTGCTGTCTGCCGACAGTCACTTCTACATTCACCTCCCGCAAAGGAAGTCCGTTGGCATCCGTTGCACTGATAACCATGCGGTTACTCTGCGATGCATATTGCACATTCGAAGCCAGCTTCACCAACAACTTGTTTCCGTTCAGTTCGTAGTCTTCATATTTGAAATTGGTGGAGGCTACGATGCGTCCCCGCTTATCACGAAGCTGTACAGTATATCTCTGATCGAGCTTCAGGTTCAATGAATCCGCCAACAGGAATTCTCCGGCGAAGCCTCCCGGATGGTAAGGGACGACGGACATTATCTTCTTATAGTCACGCAAGGAAGAACCGACACGCATCCACAATGAAAGTTCCTGTTTCAGAGGACGTTTATGTTCGGAGAGAGCATAAGACTTGAAACGGACAGTTTCGCCCGGTCTGTATTTATTCTTATCAGTAATCAGGTAACTATAAAACTCCGGTGCATCTTGCCGCCCATAATCATTTTTATACCAGGGTGGTACAAGGTGTTTCCTCAAATCGAATACCGCACGAAACTTATCCACTTCAACCGTCAGGATATGCTGTTCTTTCTGCGACCAGTTATCGTCAGTATACGTCTGACTGTCTTCATCGTAATAAACAGCCTTGCTGCCTACCCGCACTTCGGCATCTTTCCTGATAGTTCCCCCGGCATCAACCACCTGCAAGGTGAGTACACCATACTCCTTGAAAAGGAAAACATGAAAAGGAATCACCGGAGCATAACGGTAATGAACTTCGTTCCGCTCTACATCAGCCAGCAGAAAATGCCCTTTGACCGGAGGATTGCTCCAAGTATCCGTGAAACGGGCAAAAGGAGTCTGCTGTATTTTATCCCATTGTTTCTGTCGGAGTTTGCCTTTGAGAAGTTTCAAAGCCTCTTTGTTAGTCAGTTCGAAAACGATCGTTTCGGGAGAGGTATCATCCCAGATCATCGGTTGTCCGAATGCTCCATTGGCAAAAAGCAGGACTCCCAATAACAACAGGCTCTTTAGCTGGCATAGCATTGTGTTCATAGTATTCGATAGATTGATTGAGAACAAAAATAGAAAATAAAACTGTGAGTATGCTATAAATCACTCGATTATTCGCAATCTTATCCCTTGAAAAAAAGTAAAAATGGTCCCCCATATTTACGCGGGAACCATTAACAAACGTATAAAGGGTAATACGAACACTTAATTGATGTTATAAAACATCTCTTTTTATTTGGATTATTTGCAAAGTTGACAGAAGTCCGTATCTTTGCAATGTGTTTTTCATAGTATTAGATTTAAGGTTAACAAAGGTTGGAGCAAGGCGTTGCTCCTTTTTTTATGCCTGTACGTTTCGTACGTACAAAAACAAGAGGTACACCCCACGAAATGAAATATACCTCTATGCTTACTATCAATAAAAGAATTACATCAGTCTATCTTTCAAAACCTGCGGAAGTTCGGGCATCGCACCTCTCTGTGTGCAGACATAAGCAGAAACCTCAACAGCCAGTTTATGCGCTTCGGGCACCGGTTTTCCATTGAGAATGGAGGCACAGAAAGCAGCTGTAAAAGAATCGCCTGCGCCCACTGTGTCGGCAACCGGTACTTTGGGCGTCTCCTGGAAAGAGACAACGCCCGGTGTGAACACATAGCTGCCATTGATGCCGCAAGTGAGAATCAACATCTTCAGGTTGTATTTTGCCAACAGAATCCAGCATTTATCCTGCAAATCAATGCCGGGATAACCAAACATACGGCTGATAGTCACCAGCTCTTCGTCGTTTATCTTCAGGACGTTGCAACGGTGGAACGATTCGCGCAGTACCTCTTTAGAGTAGAAATCCTGGCGGAGATTGATATCAAATATCTTGAGCTGTCCGTCTATATCGGGCATCGTATCCAGAAAGCGATTGATAGTGGCACGGCTCACTTCATTACGTTGAGCCAGCGAACCGAAGCAAACAGCACGTGTGCTCAAGGCCAGACGTTTCAGCTCATCCGTAAAGGGAATGTTGTCCCACGCCACGCCCTCTTTGATTTCGTAACAAGGCACGCCCTCGTCATCGAGCGTCACCTGCACCGTACCGGTAGGATAATCAACCTGTTCAATCTGCATCTTCAACTTCTTCTCGTTGAATACTTTCAGAATTTCTTCTCCCAGTTCATCCCTGCCTACGGCACTCACTACACGACTGTCAAAACCAAACTGTGATACATGATAGGCAAAGTTTGCCGGAGCACCACCGATTTTCTTTCCTTCGGGCAACACATCCCAAAGTGCTTCGCCCATTCCTACAATTATATTATTCATGATATACGGGTTTTATTGTTTCCAAAGTTATAAAATTATTTTCTGATACGGAACGTATAATACAAGAGATAAAGCACGCCCACCGTCATTACGGCGATAGCACCATTCTGTCCCATGGAAGTATCCGAAGCTACTCCCATTGCCAACGGAAACACCGTCCCGCCGAAAAGTCCCATAATCATCAAGCCGGAAACTTCGTTTTTCTTACCCGGCAGATAAAGCAATGCCTGCGAGAAGATAACGGAAAACACATTGGAGTTACCGAAACCAATTAAGGCGATGCAGGCATAGATAATTGCCTTTTCATGGAAGATAAACAAACCGATCATGGCAATCAACATCAGCACCACACTAATGCCGAAGAAAGATTTCGGAGACATCTTACGCAAGATGAAAGAACCCAGAAAACAGCCCGCCGTACGGAAAATAAAATAAAGACTGGTTGCAAAAGCAGCATCATCCAATCCCATACCGATGCGCTCCATCAGAATCTTCGGGGCGGTAGTGTTCGTACCTACGTCAATGCCGACATGACACATGATACCAATAAAACAAAGCAGGATAAACGGTTTACCAAGCAAAGCCAGACATTGTCCGAAAGTAGACGGTTTGCCTTCCTCTTTTTCTTCTTCAATCTGAGTAATATTGAGCAAGAGAATGGCAATGATCGCTACAATCATATAAATAGGGAATAACACGCGCCAGCCTAAATCAAAAGTCGGAATGACCTGCGTCGCTCCCCACATGGCGATGTAAGGAGCCAAAAAAGAAGCAATGGCTTTCACAAACTGACCGAAAGTCAGGCTACTTGCCAGACGGTCGCCACGTACGATATTGGAAAGCAACGGGTTCAAGGAAGTCTGCATTAACGCATTTCCTATTCCTAATAAAGAAAAAGAAATCAACATCAGCATATAGCTGTCACCAAAAACGGGTAGCAACAGAGAAGCGAAAGTCACAATCAAACTAAGCAATACGGTTTTCTTCTGACCAATGCGGCTCATCAGCATGCCGGTGGGTACGGAGAAAATCAGGAACCAGAAGAATACCAGTGACGGAAAGATATTCGCCTGTGAGTCCGACAGCCCAAGGTCTGCCTTTACGTAATTGGAGGCAATGCCTACCAGGTCAACGAATCCCATGGCGAAGAAGCAAAGCATCACCGGGATTAGTTTGGAGAGGGAAGAGTTTTTACTATTTTCCATTATTTTATCTTTTATATGATGAATTCTGTTTCCATAGGGCGGAGCACATAATCCTACGGCAATGTATGCATCAGTCCTTTATATAGTTGGTGTATCTCCCGTTCCTTGTTACTTTAAAGCTACGGTATTGTTGGGTTACCACGGCCGTGGTAGCTTCTTCCCACGGCTGTGAAGAGTTCTCACCACGGCCGTGGGAGGATCTCGTCACGGCCGTGACGAACCAACAGAACCGTGGCTTTGAAGAAAGTGTCTCCGCACTTTAATAGAACTCTTCCACTAGGACAGACGTACTCTTCCATAAGGAAAGAAGTATTAGTCTATAGGGAAAGAAGTTTTTACTCTAAAGAAACAGGGAAAGAGCGCATGGAGTTAGGAGAATGAGCTTATTTCTTCAACTTGTAGATCACAAACGAATCTACTTTATACGCTCCTCCTTTACTGTAAAAGTCGATATGAGTGTAAGGTTCCGACGGGAATACTTGATTAGTCATCACAAAACGTCCGCCATCACCAAAGGCTTCCACACTGGATTTGTCAACAAACAGACGGAGTTTCAATTCGTCTTTTCCACTTTCAATGGCTGTCCAGGTCAACATCGGGAAATTCTCATTGAAGCTGACCTCTCCGCTCTTGCGACGATCCATCGAGAATTTCTTTTCTTTCATGTCATACTGCATATCCACTTCTTCGCCTTTGTCATTGTAGAGACGGAAGCCGATTACGTCTGCATGTTGATTTTCAATCGTCAGTTCTATTTCGTATGCACCGTCATTGCCGGGAATCATTTCTTTGATTGTGCGTGTTCCGTTTACTTTGAACGAACGTTTCTTGGAAGCATCGCGCAAAGCCAGCAGTTCGGGAGAGGGAGCTGATTGGAGGTAAGTCTCACCATCTACGGTAAACAGGCCCAAGTCGCGGGGAACGGAGTTCGGACTACGGTATTGGGAGGTAGGAACATCGTTTGCATATTGCCAGTTGCTCATCCATGCGATAGCGATGCGGCGGTTGTCGGGAGCATCACTCCAAGTCACGGTGGCATAATGGTCTTTTCCCCAGTCCATCCATTTGGTTTTGGAGGGTGATTCGTTTACAAACTCTTTTCCGTTGAAGGAGCCTACAAAATATTGAGTGGCCGAGTCACCGAAAGGACCGTCGCCGAGGCTGCAAAGAAGTACCCATTTCTTTTCATTTGTTCCTTCTACCGGGAGTTCGAATAAGTCGGGACATTCCCAAACGTTTCCGTGTGCGCCGTGTCCTTTGCCGAAGCTGCTTTCAAATGTCCAGTCTTTCAGGTTGGGGGAAGAGAAGAATTGCATTTCCTGCCCTACTGCCAATACCATGATCCAGCGTTTGGTGCCTTCGTACCAGAATACTTTCGGGTCGCGGAAGTCACGTGCTTCGGATACTAATACAGGATTGTTTTCGTATTTGGTAAAGGTACGTCCGTTGTCGGTGCTGTAAGCAATGCTTTGCACCTGACGGTCGCCGTTTTGTGTATAGATGGCGACGATGGCGCCTGCACCGAAGCCGGCGGTATTATGATGATCTATCACAGCGGAGCCACTGAAGATAGTACCGAATGCATCCGGGGCGATTGCTACGGGGCGATGTTCCCAGTTTACGAGGTCTTTGCTTATGGCATGTCCCCAGTTCATATTTCCCCATTTGGAGCCGTAAGGGTTATATTGGTAGAAAAGGTGGTATTCGCCGTCTTTGTATACCATTCCGTTCGGGTCGTTCATCCATCCGTAGAGGGGAGAAAAGTGATAGGTGGGACGGAACTTTTCACGGTTGCTTGTATCGAACGTATCGGACAATTTCATTTCCTTGCAGCAAGCGGTGTTGTCCGGCGAAAGGTTGACACGAACCGGGTCGTTGGAGTTCATTTTAAATTTGAAAGAGATTAGTTTGCCGGAATAGTCGGAAAGGTCTACCGGAACAAAGTAATCGACTTTATGGATGGCCAGACGGACATCGAAGTTCTTTACCTCTTTATTATTAATAATCATGCTGATACGCACATCGGGCGATGCATCTTCTACGGGCAACAACAGATACTTCTGGTTAGTGTTGACACGTACGAGGCAATGTCCTTCTCCTAAATCTTTAATTAATAGAGGAGAGTTATCCGCACGGGCGGATAGAGAGATATTCATCACAATCATACAAAATAAAACCGCGAAGGTTTGAATTTGTTTGGAAGAGAGTCTTAAATTCATGCTTTATGGTATTAAGGTTGTTACAGTGCAAAGATAGGCGCTCCGGGATGAAACGCCTATCACTTTTGTTTCAAACACTGTAAAAGATGTTACTTTTCTATTAATAGGTGCTCACTTGAATATCTGATACAGTGATTTCGCCTTTATAACAGCAGAGTGCCCACGGATTCTTCTGCATTTGATAGATGCGGTTCGTGAAAGATAACTGGTCGTTGATGTAAGTCACACAAACCGACTGGTCACTGTAAATCGTCACACGGTATTCATTATCCGCCGGGATATTGAATTTGTTATCAAACAAGTATTTGGCATTGTCACCGTCTTTCTCGAAGTTGGCTTTACCCTCGTCAGCGTTGACGTGGATGCTATACCATGATTTGGAGTCCGTTCCACGGACGAAAGAGATTCCAAAACGATCTGTATTCGAGGATGCTTTTACGGTAAAGGAAATCTTGTTGTGTACTTTCAACCGGTTGAAGATAACGGAAGCTCCTTCGGCCAACGTATAGGTTTTACCGCTTTCTGTTACGTTTCCGTCTTTAGCCATCACTTTTACCTCTTGTGCAGAAGTGTATTTACGGTCGATTGCATCGGGAACTCCAAGGGTTAACGTACCGTCTTCGTGCTGAATGAGGCGTTGTGCCACCAAGTTGCCAGCCCATTCGGGTTCTACATCCCCTACGTTTCCATTATCATTGCCGGCACGGGTAGGACACCAGCCCCAGATGTAACGGTTGGTTCCATCGGAAGCAGTCTTGCCTGCATAGAATGCACGGCTGTCCAGCATACCTTCCCGATTGTCCGGCCATATTCCGGCATCATTGGCGGTGGTTGCTTTCAGTTCTTCAAGTGTTCTGCCTTTGAAGTATTGTACCTTGCGCATGAAGGAAGCTTGTTCCGAATAGACCAGATACCACCAGTCTCCCATCTTGAATACGTCCGGACATTCGTAGAAACGGTCCCACATCATGGTCATAAATGTGCCGGCAGACGCCCACTCTTTCAGGTCAGTAGAGGTGAATTCGGCAATGTGTCCTTTTCCGTTTTTACGGGTGGCAATCAGCATGTGATAAACGCCGTCTTCGGTCTGGAACAGGAACGGGTCGCGGAAGTCATTCTTGTCATAGCCGTACGTATCTCCTTTCAGATAGAAAGTGCGGTTCTTGGTCCATGTTTTAAAGTCGGGAGAGGTAGCCACCATGACTACCTGTGCATTCTGGTCGGAAGAAGGTTTGAATTTATTGCCGGTGTAGAAGGTGTAGTAGAGTTTATCAACCGGATTATAGATGGTACCTCCTGTACCGATGGCGGCATCCTGTTCGTCACGACCTCCACACGGAATCAGTTCGCCGAGAGATTCATAAGTAGCACCATCTTTGGTGGCCACCCCGAAAATGGGGTGGTAAGTAGCTTCGGGGTTCGGACGGTAATCTTGCAGGTACATCACTTTAAAGTCTTTGGCAACCGGATCATAGAATGGCATCGGGTCACCGACAAAGCCTACCTGCGGTTTATAGTACATCGAGAAGCCATGCTCGTCGGCCGATTGGAAGTAAGTGGCTGTACCGTCCCAGTCTCTTTGAGTCAATACGGAATCCATCTCATCACTGCAAGCGCTCATTGAGGCCAACAGCGTGGTGATTGCTATATGTAAGATCATATTTTTCATAATTATTGCTTATTCTTTTATTTACATAAGTAGTTGATTGCATTCAGAGTCATTTGCTCTACGTTGTAGTGGTAGTAGTCGACAGAAGTGTCTACGCCTTTACCGTACCAGTCGTAACAACCGGAGCCGATACAAATTGTGCGTCCGCTGTTGGCGCGCGGCTCGAATTCGGCAATGATTACTGCACCGTCGTCTCCGCATGCCACATCGATTCCTCCTGTCAAGCTACGCCATGCGTTCAGATCCTCATAACCTCCCCAGTCTGTTCCGATATGCCATTGTGCCGTACTATTGGTAGTCGCGTAACCAGCATCAAAGGTATAGACTCTTGTTTTGTCACCATCTTTCCATCTTAAATCCTGAAATAACGGATGCGACTCGTTGCCGACAATTGGAAAGCTCCATGCCCCATCAACGACTTCGGGTGAGTCTTCACTTCTTCCCCAACTGTTGTTGGGTACACGCTCGTCTTTTGCAATGCTAAGGTCCTTAATATAGAAAGTTGCATAGCGGGTCAGCAACAGGTTACCACCGTTTTGATAGTAGACTTTAAATTTCTCTATGGCAGCTTTCGCATCATCCGGCAAAGGAGGATTATCGCCATTGTCTGCATGGAAATGCCACCAGATTGCAGTATATTTACCTAAATCTACTTTTCCGTCTACTACATCTTTGAATGAGATGTATTCGGACATGGATATATTATCCATCATCCACTGGGCAGCGGCTTTTTCTTCAGGACTTGTCAGTTGGCTCACAGAAGAAGCTGTGCCGATAAAGGCAGTCGGAATTACATTTCCTTGAGTAACTGTTACTACATAAGGAGTCACTGCCGAACGGTAAGTTGCCGTATAAGTGACAGGGTTGGTAAAGTCCTGGATGCTGCCGGATGCCGGAGTCACAGTAACTCCATCTGATCCGGTGAATGTACCTTTCAACTGGGTAATATCCACTGTCAGCGGAACAACTACAGAGATTGTTTTTGATAGCTGGTCTACTTTTCCGACATACGTATCATTCAACTTAAAGGTCAGTATCTTTGCTTCGTCTCTCTTCACGGTAATCGTATAGCTCATCTGTACGTCGCCATTCTTCACGGTCAAAGATACGGGAAGAGAAAAGTCGATTGTTTCACCGACAGCGATGCTCGCCGTAGCACCTTCGGAAAGATTGATTTCACTGACGGCCATCCGGGTAACGTCATAATCGTAAGGAACTCCCACTACGATTGTCTTATTCTGATAATCGATCGTCCCTGCGTATTCATCCAGTTTGATAGAGTTCACCCATACATCTCCGTCCAGACGAAGATTGGATTTGAAGTCATCGCTACATCCCGCAACTGTCAGACATGCTACAGTCACCAACAGGATGGTATAGAGTTGTTTTATGATTGATTTCATTTTATTCTTTGTTTTAAGATTGATGGTTACCAACCGAAATTCTGTGTATAATTTCCGTTACTGGCACTGATCTGTTCGAATGGAATTGGAAGGTATTCGTTCTTATTTTCCGTAAAACCTGCATTCTTGTAAATAGAACAACGGGCTGCTTCGGTCACATAATAAGCATTGATAACGTCTTTGGCTTCTCCCCATCTTACGAGGTCAAAGAAACGTGAGCTTTCCATACCGAACTCTATACGGCGTTCCCATTTCAGCATTTTCATGGCTTCGTCCTGTGTATATGCTTTCAGTTCATAAGGGGTTACTTTGAAGTTTACTCCGTACTCTTCTTTGTAATTGAAGATCAGCATTGTACTTCCGGCTGCACGGCTGCGTACATCGTTGATAAGTGAGATGGCATCGGCAATGCGTCCGTCGTTCAACTGTATCAGGGCTTCGGCACGCATCAGCAATACGTCTGCATAACGGATGACGATATGATTCAGGGAACTTGCCCAATAAGAACCTTTCTTCAGGCAGTCACAGTCCGGGTCTACATTCTCTTTGAGCGAAACATAATATCCGTAAAGTCCCTTGCTACGGCTCCAGTCATCATTCTTCTGAATCAGGTAGCCTTCGTTATATTTATAAGGGAAGCCCGGCATACCTACCGTGTGGAATAAACGGGGGTCTACATTGTCCGTCGTAACCTCGTAGTTCTCATTATCGTAGGTATTGAACAACGGTTTTCCCTGCGAGTCGGTTTTGAAAGCATTCACCAGATTTTGGCTCGGTTTGTGGAAGTCACAGCTTGACTATTGCCGACCGCGC
>OHAQ01001377.1_pt1 | contig 19078 bp, 14 predicted proteins | sample 1577111 | NCBI WGS metagenome assembly OHAQ01 (sample SAMEA3541549, study PRJEB24748) | human gut metagenome | biome: human gut; feature: human-associated habitat; material: faeces | place: China | collected 2012 | reverse complement strand
CCGCCAAGAGTAAAGGAAAAGCTACAATCACCGTCAGCGTGGCCGCTGGCACCAACCACACGGCCCCGGCCAATAAGACCTGATCCGTTGAAGTGACATTGCCCACCAAGGTTCTGAACGATAACAGTTGGGCAACCATCCGGGAAGTCAGTTCCGCAGGTTTGGGGGCCAACTATTGGGCCGTTGGTGATGTGAAATCCATCGTTCTGAATGGCACCGTGAGGAATTACACTTTCAGCAACTTGACCGTGAACGCCTTTATTTTGGGCTTCAACCACAATTCCGCCAAGGAAGGTGCGAACAAGATTCACTTCCAGATCGGGAAGATCGGTTCCACGGCAGTTGCTTTGTGTGATAGCAATTATAACAACACCGGTGATGGTTTCCGCATGAATACCAGTCAGACGAACAGCGGCGGTTGGAACGCTTCACACATGAGAAAAACTGTATTGGGCAACAGTAACACCCCCACAAGCCCGTTGGCGAATAGCTTGATGGCGGCGCTTCCCGCCGATTTGAGGGCGGTTATGCAACCCGTGACCAAGTACACCGATAATACCGCCAACGGTGGCGGCAATGTTCAGACTTATGTAACGGCCACCACCGATTACTTGTTCTTGCTTGCTGAATTTGAAGTGTTCGGAACAAGAAGCTACATGCTCAATGAAAATAGCCGGATCTTCATTCCATTCTACAATATCAATCTTTTCTCCATATAACTCATCAACTACAGCATTGACTCGCGCACCATTCATACCAACGCAGGCACCTACGGCATCTACGTCTGGGTTGTTGCTGTAAACCGCAATCTTAGAACGGGAACCTGCTTCACGGGATACATTTTTAATTTCCACAACACCGCTCTGAATTTCAGCAACTTCGGATTCAAACAAACGTTTTACCAGTTCCGGATGTGTACGTGAAATCACAATTCTTGGTCCTCTTGGTGTATCTTTTACTTCTGTTACATAAAGTTTAATTCTGTCATGTGCCTCAAAGTGCTCACTTGGAACCTGCTCCTGTTTGGTAAGCACGGCATCAATTTTTCCAATATTTACATTATAATTTCCATTGTTATAACGCTGTACCATACCGGTTACAATATCATGCTCTTTTTCATAATACTGTTCAAACAGCACTTTTCTTTCTTCTTCACGAATTTTCTGAACAACAACCTGTTTTGCTTTCTGGGCTGCAATACGTCCAAAGTTTTTCGGTGTCACCTCAATACTGACGGTCTCACCAAGTCCGGTTCCCGGATATTTCACCTCTGCCTCTGTCTGAGACATTTCAAGCATGGCATCCTCTACTTCTTCTACGACAACCTTATCCTGATACACATGGAACTCGCCTGTCTCACGGTCTAAATTCACACGGATATTATCCGCTTTTCCATACTCATTTTTGCATGCTGCCACAAGTGAATTTTCAATAGCCTCAAGCAAAATCTCTTTGCTGATATCCTTTTCTTTCTCAATGGCATTTAATGCCTCAATTAATTCCGGATTTCCTTTCTTTGCTGCTGTCTTTTTCATTTTTTCTATTATCCTCCTATTCAATCATTCTATCGTATGTCTGCAACGACTTAAAAAGTTATATATTTGCGAATCAGCGCAATTTCTTTGACCGGCGTTTCCATCTCTCTGTCATCCATTGAAAGAACAATCGTCTCCGTATCTTCCCGATATTCCTTCAATACACCAACAAATTCTTTGGCTGAATATTTTTTACCTTTTTCTTCCCATGTAACCGGTGAAAACAATTTCATCTCCACATCCTCACCGATGTTTCTCATAAAGTCTTTCGGCTTCTTAAACGGACGCAGTAATCCCGGCGAACTGACTTCCAAAATATAAGATTCCTCAATGAAATCGTCTTTGTCCATCTCATCACTTAACTCGTGATTTACAAGGGTAAGGTCATCAATCGTAATGCCGCCTTCCTTATCAATATAAACCCGAAGATGCCAGCTTCCCGCTTCCTTGACAAATTCCACATCTACCAGTTCAAATTGGTGTTTTTGCAGAATTGGCTCTACTAAAGCCTCTGTCTTTTGTACATAGTCCTGATGTTTACTCAATTCAAAACCTCTTTTCTTTAGCCGGAATGACTTCCGTCTGTATTTGAATCTACACGAAAAGAATGAGTGGACCAAAGTCCACTCATATCAATTAACAGTATCTTCATATAATAAAGTAACACAATTTCCTATGTTTGGCAAGAACTTTTTTATTTTAATGCTTCAATCATTGCCTCATAAGACTTCTTTGGCACATAAGTATATACCGTTTTGTACTTACCGGTTGTCTCGTCCTTAACTCTAACGTTCTTTCTTGTAAAGAACAATGGCTTACAACTGCCGCGCCAGGATGTCTGATCGCTGATTCCCCATACCGTAATGCCGGTAATTCCTTTCGGGCTTATGGTCTTGTCACGGTTTTTCTGAATATCTACAATCTGCTTAATAAAATCTTTTGTAAAGGCAGCCTGGTCAGCTTCAGTTTCCTTTTCATTTTTATAAGCATATGTCGGCGTTCTTCCATCGGTTTCGTCCGTATCAAAATTAATCGTAATATCAAGCTCCGTAATCTGAACTTCGAGTCCTGCATTAATAAATGCTTTTAATGCATTTCCATACTCTTCGAGAGTCGGACGCTTAATATCCACGTGGCTCTGCATACCGATACCGCCACAGATTTTCGCTTCTTCTCCCTCATTAATATAGGAAATAAGGGCAAGTTCATCGTCTACACTAAAATATGTGTCGTAATCATTGTAGAACAACGTAACTTTATCCTGAACATTTTCCTTTTTCAATTCGTCATAAGCATATTCAAATGCAGCTTTTACATATGTAGGCTTCAATCCCATATCACCGTATACACTAACCCATGTTGTCGCTGCTGCAGCATTCGAACGATGAATGTATTCATTTAACACATCCCATGCATATACGATTGAACCAACTTCTCCGGTCAATTCTTTTTCTTTCTGCATCGTATATCGCATTACTGTTCGAACAAAGAATTCAAGACGGGCATTCATCGTTGCTTCATCTACAACCGCCTCGTCATCATCGTAATTCTTCTTAAAAAACCATGTTGGTGTCTGCTGATGCCACATCAGAGTATGTGCACGCATACGGATGTTATGCTGTTTGGCAATTGCAAGTACACCATCAATCGTTTCCAATGTAAGTTCCGGAACTGTGGATTCCTTGTAATCGTCACTAATCACATATCCTTTTGCCTTGGCATCTGCAACAGAAATTGTAGTCTTTTTATTCAGCATGTTATCCGGCTTCATTTCATTTTCCAATGTAAAACTATTGAAATGTTTGTCGACAAATTCCATGGTACTTGCATCCTGCATTTCCTTACGCTTATTCCATGTCTGGTTATAAGTCAAACATGTTCCGACATTGTCAATCACACCTTTAAAAATTTCTTTCATTGCCGGTGTCGTATCCTGTGGTTCGGCAGTTGCGGTTGCCGTCGGTTTAACTATCGGCACTTCCGTTGTCTTTGGCACATTGGAAGGTGATGTTGTCGGCGTATTCACCGGGGTCTTAGTCACTTTAGGTGCTTTCTTTTTCACCGTAATTTTACAAACCAGCTTCTTTGTTTTCTTACCTTTTTTAATTATTGCTGTCAAAGTAGTCTTACCGGCTTTCTTTGCCGTCACTTTCACTGCATATTTACCGCTCTTTTTGAAAGATGCAACCTTTTTACTTTTCATCTTCCATGATACTTTATACTTCTTCGCATTCTTTACGGTAATCTTTTTTGTTTTCCCAACCGTAATTGATACGCTCTTTTTTGATAGTTTCGGCTTGGCAGCCGCCTCTGATGTAATCCCCTGTACTCCGGCAAATGAACTAATAACCATTGCCGCTGTGAGAACCTTGGCGAGTACCACCTTTGTTTTTCTCATGATAAATAATGCCTCCTTCGCATGTATAATGTCTATGACTATATAATATATTATATATACTGTCAGTGTCAACATAAATGTACTATTCTATTCTAAAAGTGAAATAGTCTGTATATGGTGGCATGAATTCAGAAAAAAAAGAAAGATCTCCTGACCTTTCTTAAAAAAATTTTAAATAAATATAGTAGTCCGTAGGGGAATCGAACCCCTGTTTCTGCCGTGAGAGGGCAGCGTCTTAGCCGCTTGACCAACGGACCATCAACAATTGCTATCATACTACAGACGAAAACAAATTGCAAGTACTTTTTTTATTTTTTTCATCTTTTTTGTTCTTTCTAATTTTGGGCAAATAATGAATATTCTGTTTCGGACAAATCATAGTACATTTCAGGCAGCTGATACACTCTCCGTCCCGCAATGGATTTTCCTGCAATTTTATTGATACCGGGCAGTTTTTTCTGCATGCCTGACAGCCATTTAGACAGCTTCTCCCCCTCCTTAGGCGGAAAAACGGAAACTGTGGCAATAGTGAAAAGACAGCACCCATTGGGCATAAAAACTGACAAAAGAAACGTTCTTTTACTGCCATCCCTGCCACAATAATAACAAGCAAAAGAATGGCACACAAATTAGAAACAGCCGAAAAATTCCCAGCACGCAGCAATGAAAATATTGTCCATGGACTATTTTCATTCAACAAATTTTCTTTTTGCAAAAAACACAGGCATATAATCCCAAACAGCAATACATATTTTATCTTTTGTAAAATCAGGGCAAAACGCTCTGGAATTTCATGGGTTTTTTTCTTTGTTTTTCTTTGCAGCCAGGATGACGCACAATAAATCCAGTCTCCAATTGCTCCAAATGCACACATAAAACCGCAAAAAAAACGTCCAAAAAACATAGTAAACAAACATAATAATAAAAGTATCACAGAAAAGTCGTTTAATACAAGCGGAGTACCCTTTCCCATGGAAACAAAAATATTTTTAATTCCTAAAAATGCCTGCGAAAACAATGCTGGAAAATAAATAAAACATATTCCTTGAATGACAATCCGTATCCACTGTAATTTCTTAATTTTTTTCATTTGCTTCCTCCAATGCCTGTTTTGCTGCATTTATAATTCCCCTCGAAGAATAGGTAGCTCCAGATACCGCATCCACCTCTGCGCTCTGCTTTTTTGTAATATCATCAAGCAGGGTGGCTGCCATATTCCAATACTCTTTTGTTTCCTGCTTTGCAGAAATTACGGTAATTGACTTAATTTTATTACTTTGAATTGTAACTTTAAGCTTAACCGGCCCTCCAAAACCTTCTGCTTCTCCGTAATAAACACCATTTTTCCACTTTGGCAACATCTTTTTTTCGTTTTCCATTTTCTGCTGTTTGTAATCATCTCTTTTCTTTTGATTTCCCAGTGCTATCCACTGATAACCAAAAAGTACAGCTAAAACGAGAAACATATTTATCCACTTTATCACTTTTGTTTTCACTGTTTTCTCGCCTCCGCTAATGCCAATCGATATAAAGTAAGGAATGCATGGGACGAACAGGTCGCCCCTGTTACTACAAGTGCATCATCTTTTTGCGCACCTATTAATTGATTTAATAAACCCATACTTTTTCTTGTGCCATTTAATGCCCGATTTGTATAAAACTTGTTTGTGATGTCTGAAATTTCCACGTTTTCAAAGCCCGCAAATGCATTTTCTTTAAAAACAACATCTGCAGACAATCGATAACTTGAAAAATCACCATCCTCATCTGGCAAAACCTCCGTTGTCTCTGAATAACTTCCATTTTTTAATGGCTGTAATGGAGCATAGGACGGTTCGGGCGTTGGTATCAATGTTTCCTCTGGCTTAGGAGAATTTACAGCCGGAGGTTCACTTGACTTCACATCACTCGCCTTATCATCCGTATTCGCAGCCATCAAAAGAGCCTGTCTATATAAATTACAAATTGCCTGTGACGAACAAGTTGCACCGGACACTGCTGAAATCTCCTCAATTTTCTGCTTTTGCAAAATCTGATTAACAACGCCCTGTTCTTTTTTTGTTCCATTTGCTGCCTTTATGTAATATGGCTGGTTTTCTTCACAATCCGATGAAAAATTATTGATCGATACACAACGTCCTTCACGGAACACAACCACTGCCTGCAGTGTATATGGTTCAAACTCCATGTCCACATCCGGGCTGCAAATTGTTTTCACCAAATAACTGCCATCTTTGATTTGACCGACGGAAACATTTTCTTTGGAATCCGGTAAAATCGGTGATTTCGTAGCTTTCGGTCTCGAATTTTTTTCCTCTTTTTTTCCAATTGCTTTCGCATATGCATTCTGATAAGCCGCCCATACCGCTTGCGATGAATAGGTAACCCCAGAAATAACATCTACGTTTTTATTTTGGCTCTTTAAAATTCTTCTGACCATCCCTTTCCATGCTTTCTGCATATAAGAAACATTTTCTTTTGTTTTATTATGCAGCATTTTCATCTGGTAAAGTGCTACAACTTTTCCATTTTTAAATTTAGCCTTTAGAGAAATCCCATAACCAAACTTTTCACATTCCGCCGTCCCGGTATAAACACCATCCTTTGGAATTCCTTTTAGCGATGTAACCTTATTTTGTCTCTGTTCTTTTTTATTTGTTTTGTGCGCTGCTATTTTCACAGATGATTTTTCTTTTTTCCCTCCCGCATTTCTAAGCGCATTCTGAACAGCCTGTAAAATTCCGGATGAAGAAAAAGTTGCTCCACTTATCGTATCCACATCCGTTGACTGACTGCTTAAAATCAAGGAAATTACTTTCTTTGCTTTTGAATAATATGCCGGGGTCTCTTTTTCATGTGAAACTACATCAATGCTTTTTATTTTCCCCTTAAAAATCTGCACCTTCACAACAATCAATCCACCGAATCCTTTTGCACTTCCTGTATATTCACCATCCTGCAGTCCCTTTTGCTTTATCTTCTTTGCCGTTTTTTTCTTGACCTCACTTTGCTTTTTCTCTTTTGCATCCGCCACTTTCTCTAAATTTCCTGCCGGAGCATTTCCACTAAGTACTGGAAATATCGGTTGATTACAAAGCAAACCAAAAACAGCAAATACTGTCACACAAACTGCCGGAGTTAAAAAAAACAGACTTCTCCATTTATTATTCATCTCTTACCACCTCATAGTCAAAATCCGATGTAAATATTTTTTCAATACCTTCACTAATCACAATTGTTCCATCTTTAAGCAATAAAACAAAATCAAATTGTTCTTTGTGTTTTTTCCAATATTGTACCGCCTTTTCTTTTCCCATAATAAACAGAGAAGTTGACAAGCCATCCGCAAGTGTTCCATCCTTGCTTACTATGGTTGCACTAATCACACCATGATCCGCCGGTTTTCCGGTTGCCGGGTCTAAAATATGATGATACGTTTTCCCATTCTTTTCAAAATAACGCTCATATCCACCAGAAGTAATTACTGCCATATTTCCAGTTTTAAGTACTCCAAGATAGTCTCCCGAAAGTGGCGAATTACTTGGATTTTCTATTGCTATTTTCCACTTGCTTCCATCTTCTTTTGTTCCATATGTCTGCACATTTCCGCCCAGTGAAAGAACCCCGCCTGTCAACTGATATTCTTTAAAAATCTGCGTTAAACGATTTGATGTATACCCCTTTGCAATTCCACCTAAATCAATTTCCATTCCTTCCGGCAAAGCAGCCAAATTGGTTTTATTGTTCCACTCAATTTTAGAGGCGTCGATATTCTTTAATAAATGATTTATTGTTTTGTCGGATGGAACTTTATATTTTTTTGTCGTAAATCCCCATTCTTTCATCAATGGATAAATGGAAATATCAAATACGCCATTCGTATCCTGATATAGCTCCATGGATTTTGCAATTAACTGAGCTGTATCTTCTGATACAATCTCACTTCCATTCTCGTTTAAAATTGCAATCTCACTTTCATCTTTTCCTGTACTAAGAAGATTATCCAACCGTTCAATTTCCGATACTGCCTTTGTTGCAGCTGCCTCCGCCTTTTCTCCATATGTGGTAATCGTCATATAGGTATCCATAGCAAAGACTTCCTTTGTTGCTTTTTTGCTTTGTTTTTCTTTTTGTCCGCTTTGCTCTCCACAGCCACACAAACACAAAAGTACAAGCAAAATAACCATGACTGTTTTTTTCATCCTAATAATCTTCCTTTCTATCTTCCTTTGTACAGCAAACAAGGGAGACTACACTTTGGTAGTCTCCCCGGGCATCCATTTAAGGATTATTTTTTTACTTTTACCTTCTTTACGCTTGACCATTTGCCAACCGACTTTTTGCCCGATTCTGTTTTTACGGCACGTACTTGAATATAATAAGTCTTTCCTGCCTTTAATTTCTTAATTACTGCTTTTTGAACATTCTTCACCGATTTCGTTTTTGATTTTTTCATGCTTTTTTTCAGTGAGTAACGAACTTCATATCCAGTCGCTCCACTCACTTTTTTCTATGTAATTTGAGCTGTTTTCTTTTTCTTAGAAACTGCCTTCTTGATTTTTACAGATGCCAGTTTTGATACATCCGTTTTACCAGTATCCTTTTTCACCGATTCATTTTTCTTGTCAGGTGAATTTGTCGGGACCGGTGTTGCCGTTGGTACCGGCGTCGCTGTATTGGATGGTGTTTTTTTTACCTTTTCCAAAGCATCCACCGCTGCTTTCAAATGAGTATAAGCCTCATTTACCATGGATTCATAGTGAGCACTTTTTGCGAGTTCTTCCTCTGCTTCTGCCAGTTCTCCCTCTACTTCTTTCCATGAAGCAGTTGTATAATCAGCAGCATTCATTTTCTTGACAGAATCAACTAATGCCTGTAATGCGGAAGTATCTACGGCCTCCGAAGGCGTTACATTTTCAGAAATTCCATCTTTTGTTACCTCAACGTCATAACTTGCATCTTTATAACCAAGGCCGTAAATCGTTACATTCCAGTATCCGGTTCCATCCGTTCCACTTGGCAGTTCGGAACGATATGACTCAGTAAGTCCAAGTTGAATTCCCATTGATTTGTGCATCCAGTTATCAGCTGCAAATTTTGTACCATAAGAAGTAATCGCTTTGGTGCGTGTACTGTCGGTACCGTAATAGGTCCATTTTACAGCCTGCATTCTTGAACCAAGCGGTCCATAACCTTCATTTGCTGCCGCACCGTCTTCACTGTTTATGTCGACACGAAGGAATTCTCCATAACTTCCTTTCTTCTTTTCATCAGTCACAACCGATGCCACTGTCTTTGATGCCTTAGCAAGCGAAACATCTTTTACACCGGAATCTGTTCCTGTTTTTCTCTTTCCGAATGTATAACTTCCATCGGCCTGCTTTGCAGCAATTTTCAAACCATTGGTGTTCTCTGTTACCGATGCTGTTTCTTCATAAGAAGACAAAGCATTTTCAGAATAACCGCCAACCAGTTTTTCGCCATTTTCCACAACTTTATATTTGCTCTTGAAGTCTTGTAAATCTGCTGTTTTAACCGCTACCGGTACATATTTAATTCCGGTCACCGTGTAATTTACAACTTTTGTTGTTGAAGCATCCGAAAGCGTCAGAACTCCTTTTGCATATCCAATCTTCTGACCATCTGTCGTATAAAAACTCTGGTTTTTATCTTTATCTTGCTCCCAATAAGACACCGGATAATTTTGTCCATTATCCGCCGTAATTACGGCGTCACACTGGAAACTTCCTCGATGCAGACCATGATTCGTTGTCGCACGGGATACCGCATCAAATGCCCCCTTATCCAATTCACCGCGGGCATCTTCTGTTTCATTGGAATCTGTCATGTTTTTTCCATCTTTCAAATAAACATCTTCCGCAGCCCAATACTCTGCCCAATTAAGATCTGCATACAAATAAGTATATGACTCATCTGCCGCTGCACTTTTCGATGTTGTTACTTTATCAAAAGGTCCAACACCAAATAACATAGCTGCCGCTAATCCGCATGCTGTCATTTTCTTTGCCAGCAAAACAATTTGTTTACGCATAATTTATCCTCCGTTTAATTCGTAACAACTAACTATTGTTCGTATTTTCTAACGTAACAAATTATAAATTTGACATCCTGTTCTGTCAATGCTATTTTTCACTATTGATAATTCTTTTCGACTTGGTTCTCTATTGACAATTCCCCCCTCTGCAAATATACTAAAAAGGCGGCAAAAGCCGCCTTACATTTATTATAACTAAGAAAGAAGGGATACGATGCGTTCTTCCAACGACCGCGAATCAGCCACTTACACGCGCAGTGCTCTCATCTGCTTTGTCTGTGTGGGCATCTGTCTGTATTTTGATATTCAGAAATACGTAAAAACCGGCTTTACCTTTGACCGGGAATTTTTCATATCACTCGTTTTTTATGTTTTGCTGACCGCCCTTGGCATCCGCTCCATCCTCAAAGGAAGGAAACTGAAAAAGGACGAATAGTTATCACATAAAATCTAACAATGACATCTGGTCGCTGAGCGGGAGATCGCCGAGCATTCCCATCTCCCGCATCTTATCCACAATCGTTCCGCTGACTTTACTGCGGGTTTTAAAGTTTTCACATGAAGTAAACGGACCATCTTTTGCGGCTTCCACAACACCTTCTGCCGCCTTATCCCCCATACCATCAATTGTATTTAATGCCGGCATAAGTTTCCCGTCAATAACTTGGAAATGTTTCGCCTTTGCCTGAAATATATCAATCGGCATAAATTCATAGCCTCTGGCATACATTTCCTGAACAATTTTCATATCGCCATACGCTGCTTCTTCTTTGGGAGACAGCTGCTTTGCGGACAAACGCTTTTTGTAGTCTTTCATCGTCGTCTCTAACCGCTCTCTTCCCTGACACATCAACTCATAGTCAAATGCTTTTGCGCGAATGCTGAAGAAAGCCGCATAATAAGCAAGTGGATAATACACCTTAAAATATGCGATACGAAATGCCATCATGACATAGGCAACCGCATGAGCTTTCGGGAACATGTACTTAATCTTTCCACAGGATTCAATGTACCAATCCGGTACTCCCGCCTGTTTCATTGTCTCCTTCCATTCTTCCCACTGTGGCACTTTTCCTTTCGCCACCAGTCCTTTACGAACTTTTTCCATGATATTAAATGCCGTGCCGTCTTCCACGCCTGTGTGAATTAAATACGTCATAATATCATCACGCGTACAGATTGCGGTAGACAGTGTACAGTCACCTCTTGCAATGTAATACTGCGCATTATTAAGCCACACATCCGTACCATGTGACAAACCGGAAATACGCACAAGGTCAGAGAAGTTTTTCGGTTTCGTATCACGAAGCATCTGCATAACAAATTCCGTACCAAACTCCGGCACACCAAGGCTTCCCAAATCCAGTCCCATCAAATCATCCGGCGTAACACCCAGTGCCGATGTATTGTTAAACAACGACAACACCTGCTCATCATCGAGCGGAATATTTAAGGCATTGACACCGGTCAAATCCTCAAGCATCTTAATAATGGTAGGATCATCGTGTCCGAGTATATCAAGTTTTAACAGGTTATGGTCAATCTTATGATAATCAAAATGCGTTGTAATAATGGATGTTGTCTGGTCATTTGCCGGATGCTGCACCGGTGTAAACGTGTCAATTGTCCATCCCATTGGAAGTACAACAATTCCTCCCGGATGCTGTCCGGTCGTACGGCGCACGCCGACACAGCCCTCCAACAGACGCTCAATTTCCACCGTCCGCTTAGGAATTCCTTTCTCCTCAAAATAATTTTTCACATAACCGTATGCCGTCTTATCCGCAAGCGTACCTACCGTACCGGCACGGAATGTCTGTCCGGCACCAAAAATAACTTCCGTGTATGCATGGGCTTTACTCTGGTATTCACCGGAAAAGTTCAAATCAATATCCGGCTCTTTATCCCCGTAAAATCCAAGGAATGTTTCAAACGGTATGTCATGTCCATCGCGCACAAGTTCTGCCCCGCAATTCGGACATTTCTTCGGCGGCATATCAAATCCGGAACTGCCGGCAAACGCTTTTACCTCGTCCGAATCAAAATCCGAATAATGGCATTTTTCGCAGTAATAATGTGCCGGAAGCGGATTTACCTCTGTGATACCGGACATTGTAGCAACGAAAGAAGAACCAACGGAACCACGCGAACCAACAAGATACCCGTCCTCATTCGATTTCCACACAAGCTTCTGTGCAATAATATACATTACGGCAAATCCGTTGGAAATAATGGAGTTTAACTCCCTCTCCAACCGCTCCGAAACCTGCACCGGTAAATTTTCCCCGTACATACTGTGCGCCTTATTGTAACAAATATCACGAAGCTCCTGATCGGAATTTTCAATAACCGGCGGACATTTATCCGGAAATACCGGCGATATCTTCTCAATCTGATCGGCAATCAAATTCGTATTCGTTATAACAACCTCTTCTGCTTTTTCCTCTCCTAAGTAGGAAAATTCCGAGAGCATCTCCTCAGTTGTTCTAAAATAAAGTGGCGGCTGTTTACCATCATCCATCTTTTTACCGGCAAGCAGAATTGTGCGGTAAATATCATCCTCCGGGTCAAGGAAATGGACATCACAGGTAGCGCAGACAGGCTTATTATATTTTTCTCCAAGCCTTACAATCCGGCGGTTCATTTCCTTTAAATCATCCCATGTATTAATGTTTGCGTAGGCACCTTTTTCCTTGTCAAACATAAATTCATTGTTGCCAATCGGCTGAATTTCCAGATAATCATAGAAATCCACCAATTCTTCAATTCTCTCCTCGTCTGCATCATCTAACAGTGCACGGTACAGTTCGCCCGCCTCACATGCCGAACCAAGAATCAATCCTTCCCTGTATTTCATTAACTGACTCTTTGGAATACGTGGACGTCTGGCATAATAATCCAAATGTGCCATTGATACCAGATGATACAAATTCACACGTCCAACTTCATTTTTTGCAAGAATAATCGCATGATAACTCGGCTTTTTCTTAATGATTTCCGGTGCCGAATGCGTCCTCTCATATAACGCCTTCAAATCTGTAATGCCCTGTTTTTCTAACATTCGGATCATTTTCTCAAAAATTTCCGCAGTTGCCTCAGCATCTTCGACCGCGCGATGGTGATTCACAAGTGAAATCTTCATCGTCTTTGCCACATTATCAAGCGTATATTTCGCCAGATGTGGAAATAACACACGTGCCACACCAACCGTATCTACAACCGTATAATGAATATCTCTGCCCTGCTCGGCTCCTTTTTTGCAGATAAAACTATAGTCAAATCCGGCATTGTGGGCAACTAATACACACCCCTTGCAAAAGTCAAGGAATTCCGGAAGTATCGTCTCGATTTTTGGCGCATCACTTACCATGTCATCTGTAATACTTGTCACGTCAGTAATTCTCGGTGGAATTGCTACCTCCGGATTTACAAATGTACTGAAGCGGTCCGTGATTTTTCCCTTTTCCACTTTTACCGCACCAATTTCAATAATGCGGTTTCTCGTTGGCGAAAAACCGGTTGTTTCCAAGTCAAAGACAACAAACGAATCCTGCAAAGTCTGCCCTTCTTCATTTACAACAGTATCGTCCAAATCGTCTACTAAGTACGCCTCACAGCCATAAATCACCTTAAAATTATCATCTTTAATGGCATGGTCGGCATCCGCAAAAGACTGAACAACACCATGGTCAGTAATTGCAATGGCAGGGTGTCCCCACTCCTGTGCTCTTGTTACCAATTTCTGACAGTCTACCACCGCATCCATATCACTCATCTGCGTATGTGCATGAAGTTCCACACGTTTTACCGGTGCCTCGTCTTTTCTGCCAACGCGGAAATCATCAATTTCTTTGGCACCATCTATGTTTTTAATGACAAGTTCCTTTGAATAATCATCAAAAGAAGCATGCCCTTTTACTTTCACATAATTTCCGCTCTTTATAAACTCAGAAAGAGACAATTCCTCTGCCTTTGTTTTTTTCACAAACATAAGACAGCGAATCGTATCGGTAAAATCCGTAATAGCAAAAGAAATTATCAATTTTTCACCATTACTGAATTCTCGTTCTTCCACACTTCGAATCATACCGGCGATAACGACTTCTCCAATTTCGTCCACAATATCGCTGATTGGCATAACTGCCCCTTCCACATTGGAGCCAAAAAACACACTGGGGTCTCTTGTCTTTTTTTTCTTTGCCACATATGTTTTCTTTTTTTGTATCTTGCGCGCCTCTTCCACCGCTTCTTCATTTTCTTTCTCTTCTTTTTTTCGTACTACTGTATAAACTTCCGGCTCCTTGTTAATCTTTCGCTCCTTCTTCTCATAGTGAAAAGAAATGTCCACTTCCTGACCGAAACTGCGTTTTAATCGTTTGGATAAAAATTCTTTAATTTCCTTACTTTTTTCATGACACAAAAAATCATCGTCACAGGTTAAAACAATCGAGTTTCCATCCACTTTAAATGGATGACTGCAAAACTTCATATGTTCAATTGTGTCATGTTCTTTTAACTCTTCTTTTAAAACTTCTTCGCATTTTTCCACCAGTTCATCCACCTCATAAGACGCTGCAAACGGGTAATACATCTCTAACTTTGGCTGCACTCCCATTTTACGGAACACCTGCGAATACAAAGCATGCTCCATCGTATGTATCGTTCGTCTGTGAAGCAGCTGGTCACTTTGACAGTAAATAAAGGCCAGCATCTTCGTACGCGATGCGCTGACCTTCTCCACCATAGTTCCTGAAAAATAATTATATAAGGAGTCCTCGATTGATAATTCCGGAAATGCTTCAAAAAAATGTACCACAAAAATCAACCCTTTCTCAATCTTTCCAGTGTAAAAGTTCCTGCCGCAAAGTCTCTAACAACTCGCTTTCCGGCACTTTCTTTACAATTTCGCCCTTCTTAATTAATAAACCTTCACCAATTCCTCCGGCAATCCCGATATCGGCTTCCTTTGCCTCACCCGGACCATTTACTGCACAGCCCATAACGGCAACTTTGATATCCAAATCAAAATCTTTCACCATTTCTTCTACTTTACCGGCCAATGAAATCAAATCAATCTGGGTACGTCCGCAGGTCGGACAGGATACAACCTGTACACCACCTTTATAAAGTCCTAATGTCTGCAAAATCAGTTTAGCTGCCTGCACCTCTTTCACAGGGTCTCCGGTAAGAGAAACACGGATAGTATCGCCAATTCCCTGATACAAAATTGTACCAAGACCAACTGCCGATTTAACACTTCCCGAATACACCGTTCCCGATTCCGTAATTCCTACATGCAGTGGAAAATCCGTCTGCTTTGCCAGTTCTTCATGCGCCCTGATACACATTAAAACATCAGAGGACTTGATGCTGATTACAAGATTATCATATCCCATGTCCGTAATTATGGACACCTTGTCAAGTGCACTTTCAACCAGCCCCCGTGCCGTGACGCCACCATATTTCTCAACTAGATTTTTTTCCAGAGAGCCACTGTTTACGCCTACACGAATTGGCACCTGACGCTCTTTACAGCAGTCAACAACCGCCTTTATTCTCTCATTGCTGCCAATGTTTCCCGGATTAATTCTTATTTTATCTGCACCGTGTTCCACCGCCGCAATGGCAAGACGGTAATCAAAATGAATGTCCGCCACCAAAGGACTGTGAATCTGTTTTTTTATCTCTTCCAAAGATTTTGCCGCTTCCATGGTCGGAATGGCACAGCGGATAATTTCACAGCCTGCCTTCTCCAGCTGCAAAATCTGAGATACCGTTGCTTTCACATCTTCTGTTTTCGTATTTGTCATAGACTGAATGGCAATCGGATTTGTGCCGCCGATTGTCACTTTTCCAATCTGAATTTCCTTTGTTTTATGACGCATTCTTTTCAACCCCTTTTACTAGAACAAATTGATAATATCATGCCCAAGAATGACCACCATTAACAGCATCAAGAGCATAAAACCTGCCATATTAACATAGCCCTCATATTTTGGATTCATCGGTTTTCTGCGAATCCACTCAATAATCAAAAACAGTAACCGTCCGCCATCCAATGCCGGAATCGGAAGTAAATTCATAACGCCAAGGTTGGCAGATAACATAATACACCAGTAAATCATGCTCATAACCATCATACCCGGTCCGCCGCCATTGTCTTTGTCACCACTGGCTTCGATGTTTTTGCCCATCGTTGATACAATGCCGACCGGTCCTGACACATCACTTGCCTTAAAGCGTTTTGTCACCAGTCCCTGCAGGCTCTTTACAACCGTTTCAATCCAATACTTCATTTCATAAGTGGAATACTTCAAATTGCCAAGAATACCTACTTTTTCCCACTTTCCGTGGTTAATTCCGATACGGTAATTTTCATTTCCACTTGCATCTTTCATAAGTTCCGGTTTCATGACAATCGTTTTTTCCTGACCGTCACGCTCTACGACCATCGTCACATCTTCGCCCTTAGGAAAGCCATAATAAGCGGTATACAAACTGATATCACCGTCAATTGTCATCGTTTTCCCATTGATTTCTTTGACTACATCGCCAACCTGCAAACCACTCTTTTGTGCCGGTGTGTTGTCAGCCACAACTGTAATCTGTGGACTTTGATATCCCATTACCGCAGTCAGTATAACAGAAAATATAAATGCTAAAATGAAGTTAAAAAATGGTCCCGCAAAAATAATTGCCATCCGCGCATAAACGGATTTTCTGCTGAAGGAAGAATCATCTGCGATATCCTCTTCTTCACCTAACATCATACAGGAACCGCCAAAAGGAAGCAGTTTCCAAGAATAAATTGTCTGCTCATTATACTCCGGGTGTTCTTCTAAAAACGCGGAGGATTTCAAAAACATGATTTTTCTTCCCTCACTTGTTTTCACCCATGAAATCAAACGCGGCCCCATACCAAGCGAAAACTCTAAAACTTTCACCTTATTCCATTTTGCCACGATAAAATGTCCAAATTCATGAAATAAAATAATTACACTAAAAACTAAAATTGCCAAAAAAATGGTCCATGCACTCATCTGCTTACATTCCTCCAATCTTTATTTAAACGTTCATATGTTTCCCTTTCGGTTTCTAAAATCTGAGACAAATCAGGATGCTTAATTACCTGATGTTTACTCATAGCATATTCTATCATATCATAAATTTGTAAAAAAGCGATGTCTTTCTTTAAAAATCTCGCAACTGCATACTCATTCGCCGCATTCATCGCAGTCAGCATACTGCCGCCAATCCGGCTTGCCCCCACAGCAATTGGGATTCCCCGCAGAACATCCGTATTTGGTTTTTCAAATTGAATATCCGCTAATGCCTCAAAATTAAGCCTTTCTCCGCCCAAATAATTACGCTCCGGATAATATAGGGCATACTGAATCGGAAGCCTCATGTCCGGTGTTCCAAGCTGCGCCATCACAGCACCGTCAACAAAGCCAACCATGGAATGAATCACGCTTTTAGGCTGAACCAACACATGAATTTTATCGATATCCACATCAAACAGCCACTTTGCCTCAATCATTTCCAGACCTTTATTTATCATCGTCGCTGAATCAATTGTAATTTTTGCCCCCATGCTCCAGTTCGGATGCATAAGTGCCTGTTCTACCGTTACTTTTTCCAGTTCCTCTTTCGTACCGTGGCGGAACGGCCCGCCGGACGCTGTCAGAAAAAGAGTTTCAATCTGTGACTTTTTCTCACCGTTTAAACACTGGAAAATAGCGGAATGTTCACTGTCTACCGGAAGAATTGACACGCCGTATTCTTTAGCAAGCGGCATAATGATATGTCCTGCCGTCACCAATGTTTCTTTATTGGCAAGGGCAATATCCTTTCCCGCACGGATTGCCTCCATGACCGGGCGAAGTCCAATCATGCCAACCATCGCAGCAACTACCACATCTACATTTGGCAGAGTAGAAACCGCAACAAAGCCATCCATTCCGTATAAAATCTCACAGGAATGATTCGGCAGCAATTTTCTTAACTCTTCCGCCTTTTCTTCATTTTTCATAACGGCATAAGACGGACAGAAACGCTGAATCAATTCTGCCATTTTTTCTACACTCTCACTCGCCGTCAGAGCAACCACTTCAAAATCGTCCGAATTCTGTGAAATAACATCCAACGTCTGTGTTCCAATGGAACCAGTCGCTCCAAGAATCGTTACTCTTTTCAATTTCAATTCCTCCCAATCAGCCAAGATTCATTGTAAGGGCTAATAAATAATAAACAAAAGGTGCTACAAATATTACACTGTCGAACCGGTCTAATACGCCGCCATGTCCGGGAATTATCTTTCCATAATCCTTGATTTCATAATTTCTTTTAATCGCAGAGGCTGTTAAATCACCAACCTGCGAAATCAACGCTCCAATCACTGTAACCAACGGAAATACGATATATGGATTTGCTGTAAAAGCGGCATATTCCGGAAAGAAAAAGGCATAGCAAAAACCAAGCAGTCCGGCACCGACAACACCACCAATGCAGCCCTCAACCGTCTTTTTCGGACTCAGTTCTGAGAAATGATGTTTTCCAATCAGAACACCGGTCACATAAGCAAATGTGTCAGAGCCCCAGGCAGAAATTATAATCAGCCATACTAACCAGTTTCCGGCAACTAAATCTCTCGTTCTTGCAATATAACTGAACAAAACACTTACATACAAAAAAACAAACACTGCTTTCGTAATATCTTCAATTCGTAACTTTGGATAAGAAAATACATAAATCACTAACAGGGCAAGCATCATAAATATGAGCAGTCCCAACAACAGCCAGTCAATTCCTCCATAGATACAAAGCATGCTATAATATACCGCAGTCGCCACATACGTCACCACTGCCAGAGAAGATTTTTCCATCTGAAGTACACGCAGCAGTTCATATAAACCAAGAAGTGACAAAATGCCGAGCGCAAAAAGCAAAAAATAACCTCCCTGAACAAAGACGAAAATAGCGGCAAGCACTAAGACAATCCCACTAATTAAACGAGTAAAAAACATGATTTGCTCCTCCTAAACTCCTCCAAAGCGACGGTCTCTTTTGTTATAATAATCAATCGCTTTT
>OHAQ01001374.1_pt1 | contig 19100 bp, 16 predicted proteins | sample 1577111 | NCBI WGS metagenome assembly OHAQ01 (sample SAMEA3541549, study PRJEB24748) | human gut metagenome | biome: human gut; feature: human-associated habitat; material: faeces | place: China | collected 2012 | reverse complement strand
CCTGGAGATCCTCCCCTTCCGGCATGTCGAGCATCCCGGCGGGGCAGTGCCGGAACAGGGGCGCCAGCTCCTCCTCGGCAAAGGCGGCCAGCGCTTCGGGCTGCTGTCCGAGTCCTTCCGCCAGACGCAGGGCCTCGCCCAGCAGATCCTGGCGTTGCAGGCAGGCGGCCATATCCACAGCGGGGGCCGTCTCCACGCACAGATCCTTGATATGGACAGGCAGGGGTAGGGGAGCCTGATGCAGGCGCTCTCGCAGGTCGCGGCAGGTCTCTGGGCGGCGCAACAGGCTGTCCAGCGGGGTGCGTCCCTGCAGGCACAGGCGCACGACCATGAGCGTGCAGGATGCGTCAGCGCTTTCCGTGACCGTGGTCAGGGCCTCCAGCAACCTGTCCTCTACGGCGTCGAGCTGTTCCACGGCGTCCAGACCGATGACCGGACGCTGCCATTGTACCGGCCCCAGCGGCAGGAACTCTTCCCGGCAGGAGAAAGCACCGTCGCAGGCCTCGGCAGTGACCAGCAGGCAGCCGCGCGGGCCGCCTTCATTGATGTGGAGTCCCTGGGTATTGCCGGGATAGGCGATGAAAGGATGGCGCGCCAGAATGCGGCGTTCGTGCACATGGCCCAGGGCCCAGGCATCCAGACCGGCGGCACGCAGATCGTCCAGCGAGCAGGGGGCGTATCTGTCCTGCGTGGGGCTGCCTTCCACGCTGCAATGCAGCACGCCCAGCTGGAAGCAATCCGTCTCCGGCTGGCGATGGAAGAGGAGGGCCAGGTTGCGGGCCTCCCTGATGCGGGCATGGCTGATGCCGTGGATCACGGCAAGGGGGGCCCCGTCCCGGTACAGCACATGCTGTTCGGGCTCCGGGCCGAAGATGGTCACGTTGTCGGGCCAGTCCACGGTCTTCAGCCGCGAGTCCAGCGGGTCATGGTTGCCGTGGGCCCAGAAGACCGGGATGCCGCAGGCCTGCAGGCGCACACAGCCGTCGCGCAGGGCCAGCTGGGCTTTGACGCTGTGCTCTTCCTGATTGTAGATGTCCCCGGCCAGGACGAGAAAGTCCGGCCGCAGGCGCTCGCACTGGTCGAACAGGCGTTGCAGTGCCGTGAAGGTGGCGTCGCGCAGCTGCGCTTGCAGGGCCTCTCCGGCATCGGTACGGCTCAGGCCCAGGAAGGGGGTGTCCAGATGCAGGTCGGCGGCATGGATGTATCGGAGGCTGTTCATGGCGTGTCCTTGGCGTGGGCTCCTCCGGCAGAGATATGTTTTTTCCGGCAGCAGGACAAGTTGCGCGCGTGGAGGCGTGCGCGGTTGACGCTGTCAAAGCCCGTTGGTATGACTAGCGTTTATACCACAGGGGGAAAGAATGGCGCGAATCCTTTACGGCATCCACGGGACAGGGCATGGCCATGCCATGCGCGGGCTGACCATCGCCCGCCGTCTGGGCGCACACGAATTTCTGTTCGTGGCCAATGACGACGCCCCCAAGATACTGGAGCCCGAATTCCGGGTGCACCGCATCCCCAATCTGGGCACGGTGTTCCGCAACTATCAGGTGGATGTGGGCGCCACGGTGCGCAAGGCCATCCCGTTGCTCTGGCACCGTCAGCGCTATGTGGATGAAGTGCTGCGCCTTATCGACCAGTTCAAGCCCGACGTCTGCATGACGGACCTGGAATATTTCGTGCCGCGTGCGGCCGAGAAGGCCGGGCTGCACTGCCTGACCCTCGACCATCAGCACGTCATCACCTGCTGTCGCCACGGCTGGCTGCCGCCGCGCATGTGGTGGGATCACCTGCTGCAGGGCATAACGCCCCGCTACCTGTTCCGGCCCACGGAGCAGAACCTGCTGGTCTCCTTCTATGCGCCGCCGGTGCAGCCCCGCTACCACGCCCGCGTGGTACCCCCCATCCTGCGCGAAAGCGTGCTGCGCCTCAATCCCCGCGACGACGGCCATGTGGTGGTCTACCAGAGCAATTCCACGCACCGCAAGCTGGTGGACTTTTTGCTCCAGGCCACGGACCGCCCCTGCTATGTCTTCGGCTATGACCGGACGGAAGGCCGCGAGGGCAACGTCATCTTCATGAAGAAGAGCGAAGAGGGCTTTCTCAAGCTGCTGGAAGGCTGTTCCTACGTCATTCAGGGCGGCGGCCATACCCTGATGACCGAGGCCCTGCACCTGGGCAAGCCCATCCTGAGCCTGCCGCTCAAGGCCATGGTGGAACAGTGTTTCAACGCCCTGTACCTCGAACGTCTGAACTACGGCATGCAGGCCGACATGATGACCCTGGAGCCCGCCTTGCTGCGCCGCTTCGAGGAACGCCTGCCCGAGTTCCGGGCCTCCATCGCGCGCGGGCATTTCTGCGGCAACGATCTGGTCTTCGGCCTGGTGGATACCTTCATCCGCACCGGTACCCTGCCGGTCTCGGGCACGCCGAAGGTGGTGGAGTAGGAGAAAAGCTCCCATCACGGCAGGGATTCCATCCCTGTTTCCATGATGGCAAAACGCCTCTTCCGTCTCATGCGGGAGAGGCGTTTCTGCGTGGGGCGCTCCACGCGCAGGGGGCTCTTTGTCATTCCCCTTGTCCATATGTTCGCTCGGCATCCCCACGGGAGTGGGGAATACTTCCTTCGCCGGCAAGTCCATCGGCGCGTTCTCGGTTCATCCCCACGCATGCGGGGAATACTCTTCGACGAGATGCAAAAGATAACAAGCTGTCAGCGGGACGGCTGCATACTGCCGAACCAGGCCATGCTCGCTGCGATCCCGCTCCACGAGCATCAAAAAAGGGAAGGAGCTTGCGCGCAAGGCGGCTCCTTCCCTTCCAACAATACCGCCCGGCAGGGCAGCTGGGATCCATTGATTTTTACATGCCCAGATAGGCGGAACGCACGTCCTCGCTCTTGAGCAGGTTCTCGGCGCTGTCGCTGGTGACGATACGGCCGTTCTCCATCACATAGCCGCGGTGGGCGATGCGCAGGGCCTGGTTGGCGTTCTGTTCCACCAGGAAGACCGTGGTGCCGTTGGCGTTGACGCGCTGGATGATCTGGAAGATCTGCTGGATGATGATGGGCGCGAGGCCCAGCGAGGGCTCGTCCAGCAGGAGCAGCTTGGGCCGGGCCATGAGGGCGCGGCTGATGGCCAGCATCTGCTGTTCGCCACCGGACAGGGTGCCGCCGGTCTGCTTGCGGCGCTGGGCCAGGATGGGGAAGAGGTCGAACACATAGTCCATGTCTTCCTTGATGCCCTGCGCGTCGTTGCGCAGGAAGGCGCCCAGGTCGAGGTTCTCGCGCACGCTCAGGTCGGGGAAGATGAGGCGGCCTTCGGGCACCTGCGAGATGCCCAGGCGGACGATCTCGTGCGGGGGCAGCTCGTGGATGGGCTCGCCGTTCCAGAGGATCTCGCCCTTGCGCGGCCGGTTGATGCCGCAGATGGTCATGAGCGTGGTGGACTTGCCGGCGCCGTTGGCACCGATGAGGGTCACGATCTCGCCGTCATCCACGCGCAGGGAAACGTCGCGCAGGGCCTGGATGTTGCCGTAGTAGGTATCAATGCCCTTGACTTCAAGCATCTTCGCTTTCTCCCAGATAGGCCTGAATGACGCGCGGGTTGCTGCGCACTTCCGCGGGAGTGCCGGCAGCGATGCGCGAACCGTATTCCATGACATAGATGCGGTCGGACAGGGACATGACCATGCCCATGTCGTGCTCGATGAGCAGGATGGAAAGATCCCGGTCCGCGCGGATCTGGAGCACCAGATCCTTGAGCTCGTTGGTCTCCTGCGGGTTCATGCCGGCGGCGGGTTCGTCCAGCAGCAGCATGCGGGGCTCGGTAGCCAGGGCGCGGGCGATCTCCAGACGGCGCTGGGCACCGTAGGCCAGGTTGCAGGCCTTTTCGTTCCACAGATCCTGCAGGTGCACGGTCTCCAGCAGACTGTAGGAGATGTCGATGGATTCCTGCTCTTCGCGGCGGGTGGCGGGGTTGCGGGTCAGGGCGCCCCAGATGCCGGCCTTGGTGCGGCAGTGGCGGCCGATCATCACGTTCTCCAGCACGGTCATGTCGCTGAACAGGCGGATGTTCTGGAAGGTGCGGGCCATGCCCAGCGCCGTGATGAGGTGGGGCTTGCGCCCGTTGAGCAGATGCTTCTCGCCGTTGGCGCCGTACAGGTGCACGGTGCCTTCCGTGGGCTTGTAGATGCCGGTGACGCAGTTGAAGAAGGTGGTCTTGCCGGCGCCGTTGGGGCCGATGAGGGCCACGATCTCACCTTCGTTGACGGTCAGGTCCAGCTCGTTGAGGGCGCGCAGACCGCCGAAGTCACGCGTCAGGCCCTTGACTTCAAGGACGGGTTTCATGCGCGTTCTCCTTTGTTGCCGCCCTGCAGGGCGGTGATGCGGTAGCGGCGGCGCTCACCGGTGACGAGGCCCTGGGGCCGGAAGATCATCATGATGACCATGATGGCGCCGAAGATCAGCATGCGGTACTCGGAGAAGGCACGCAGGTATTCGGGAGCCAGGATGAGGATGGTGGCGGCGATGACCACGCCCACGATGGAGCCCATGCCGCCCAGCACCACCATGGAGAGGATCATGGCCGATTCCATGAAGGTGAAGCTGGCGGGGTTGATGAAGGTGGTCTTGGCCGCGAAGATGACGCCGGCGAAACCGGCCCAGCAGGAGCTCAGGGCAAAGGCCGAGAGCTTGACGCGGGCCAGGTCGATGCCCATGGCCTCACAGGCGATCTCGTCTTCACGCAGGGCCTGCAGGGCAAGGCCCACACGGGAGTTCTTGAGGCGGCTGATGACGATGATGGTCAGGATCACGGCCAGCAGCACCAGATAGTAGATGAAGATGGTGTTGGCGGCGATCTCCAGCTCCTGGCCGAAGAAGGAGGGGCCGGGGATGTTCTTGATGCCGCCGGAACCGCCGGTGAGGCTGGTCCAGTTGAGCAGCACCAGGCGCACGATCTCGCCGAAGCCCAGGGTCACGATGGCCAGATAGTCACCGCGCAGGCGCAGCACGGGGAAGCCCAGGGCCAGGCCGAAAACGATGGCCATGAAGCCGCCCACGGGCAGACAGGCCCAGAAGCCCAGGCCGAACGCCTGGTTGAGCAGGGCGTAGGAATAGGCGCCCACGGCGTAGAAGGCCACATAGCCCAGCACCAGCTGACCGGCGATGCCCACGGCGATGTTCAGGCCCAGGGCCAGGATGACGTAGAGCATGGCCGAGATCATGATGTTGGTCTGGTAGAAGGAGCTCACCAGAGGCATGACGATCATGACGGCCAGCAGCAGGCCGAGGCTGGTCAGACGGGTGGTGGTATTGCGGTTGGGCAGGGTGACCAGGCTGTGCAGGCCCTTGCCCAGGCCTTCGGGCAGGCGGATCAGCGGGATGCCGCGGGCCTTGCGGCTGAAACACCAGTTCCAGAGCATGGAAAGGAAGAAGATGGCCACGCCCAGCAGGATGACCCTGTCGAACTGCCATTCCACGGTCTGGTCAACGCTGTTGAGCTTGATGCCCATGACCGGGAAGGTCAGGAGCATGAACCAACAGGCAGCCAAAAGGGCTTTTGTAAGATATTGCATCATGATTGGCTACACCTTCTGCACTTTCGCTTTGCCGAGGATGCCGTCGGGACGGAAGATGAGGATGAGGATGAGCAGGGCAAAGGCTAGGGCATCCTCATAGTTGCCCGACAGGTAGCCGGTGGTCATGCTCTCGGCGATACCCAGCACAAGGCCGCCCACCATGGCACCGGGGATGGAACCGATGCCGCCGAGCACCGCGGCCGTGAAGGCCTTGAGGCCGGCCAGAAAGCCGATGCCGAAGTTGACCTGTCCCATGTGGGAGGCGATGAGCACGCCGCCCAGGGCCGCCAGGGCCGAGCCGACGATGAAGGTGAGCGAGATGATGCGGTCGGCATTGATGCCCAGCAGCAGGGCCATCTTGCGGTTCTGCGCGGTGGCGCGCATGGCCTTGCCCATGCGGGTATAGCGGATGAACAGGCTCAGGGAGACCATGGCCAGCGTGCTGGTGACGAGGATCAGGAAATCACTGGGGCCCATGATGTTGCCCAGGTAATCCAGAAACTCCATCTCCGGCAGCAGGCGGGGGAAGGGGACATAGTCAGAGGTCTGCGCCAGCAGCACATAGTTCTGTAGGAAGATGGACATGCCGATGGCCGAAATGAGGGGCGACAGACGCGGGGCGCCGCGCAGGGGTTTGTAGGCCACCTTTTCCAGAGTATAGCCGTAGGCCGCGCTCCAGACCACGGCCGCGAGGGCCGCAACGATGAGGATGCCTCCGGCGGGGAAACCGACGATGCCTAGCACACCGGCTACCAGCAGGGCCGTAAAGGCGCCCAGCATGTAGATTTCGCCGTGTGCGAAGTTGATCAGTTCGATGATGCCGTACACCAGCGTATAGCCCAGGGCGATGAGGGCATAGATGCTGCCGCGTGTGAGGCCGCCGAAGAAAAGTTCGATAAAGTACTGGAAGTCCATGCCGTTACAGGGGCTGCGGTTTACCCGGGCGCAGCGGGCAAGAGGGCGCGGAGGCCATGCCTCCGCGCCCGTGCGCCATAGTATCCTATTAATGCAGAGTGATGCTGTGGTCGCTTTCGACGAACTTGCCGTCCTTCACCACGTAGACGGACAGGCCCAGACCGGTGGCGTCACCGGCCTTGTTGAAGGACATCTTGCCCAGAGGGGTGTCCACTTCGGTGCTCTTCAGAGCGGCCATGATCTTGTCGGTCTCGGTGCTGCCGGCCACTTCGATGGCCTTGATGAGGGCCTGGGTGGCGGCATAGGCGTTGTAGTAACCGAAGCCGGGCTCGCTGCCGAACTGCTTGACGTGGGCTTCGCGGGCGTGCTTGTACATGGCCAGGGTACTGGTATCCTTGGGATAGGAGGCCATGACGCCTTCGCTGTCCTTGCCGGTCATCTTGAGGAAGGTCTCGTCCTTCACGCCGTCAGGACCGATGAGGGGGGTCTTGACGCGGTCGCGGCGCATCTGCTGCACCAGCTTGGAGGCGGTGTTCTGGTAGCCGCCGAAGATCAGGACGTCGGCCTTGGCGCGACGCAGCTTGCGCACCACGGCGGAGAAGTCCACGGCGTCGGGGGTCACGGCTTCGAACAGGACGGTCTCGACGCCGGCCTTTTCGAGGATGCCGCGGTTCTGCTGGGCAAAGCCCTTGCCGTATTCGCCGTTGTCATGCAGGTAGGCGACCTTCTTGGCCTTCAGCACTTCGATGATGTAGCTGCTGGTCAGCTGGGCCTGGGCATTGTCGTTGGCCACGGTGCGCAGGAACAGGGGGTGCTTGCCTTCCAGGGTCAGGGCAGGTGTGGTGGCCGTGGGGGAGATGCTGATGATGTTGGCGCTTTCATACATGGGCAGGGAGGCGTTGGTGGCGCCGGAGCAGATGGGGCCCATGATGGCCACGACCTTGTCGGAGATCAGCTTGGTCGCGGCGTTGGTGGCCAGTTCGGGCTTACACTGGTCGTCCTGGGACACCAGTTCGATCTTCTTGCCCAGCACGCCGCCCTTGGCGTTGGCTTCTTCAATGACGATCTTGGCGGCATTGAGGCTGGGGACGCCGTACGAGGCCAGGTCGCCGGAATGGGCGCCCTGCACGCCGATTTTGATGGTGTCGGCGGCCATGGCAGGAGCCGCAACGGCAACGCTGCACAGCGCGGCCATGAGCCAGGTCATGCACTTTTTCATTTTCTCCCTCCTTGAGAGACTCCATGCACTGCCGGGCGTCGCACAACAGCAAAGCGACGTCTACCTTGCGGCAGTATAAGCCCTTTCTATTGCATCTTTATCTGATTCCTGTCAATGCGGTTTGCCGGATGGACACACAAATCCATCTCCCCCGCACGGCCACATATCTACTGTGATTTCTTGTGGCTGGAACGCAGGTGCAGGCGCATGGGCGCATGCGTGATGCCGAAGATGCGGCGCAGGGCGCGTTCCAGATAGCGGGCATAGCTTTCCGGCACGCGGTCGGCGTCACTGACGAAAAAGACGAAGGTCGGCGGCTGGGACTCGGCCTGGGTCAGATAGAAGAACTTGGCGCGCACGCGCTTGACCACCGGGGGCTGGTGGCGGGTCAGCACTTCTTCCATGGCACGGTTGAGCTGGCCGGTGGGCACGCGGATGGCGCACTCCTCATGGATCTTGCGGGCCATGGGCAGGATCTTGTTCAGGCCCGTGCCCTTGAGGGCCGAGACCGTGAGGATGGGCACATGCTTGCAGAAGGCCAGCATCTCGCTCACGTTCTGCAGCAGTTGCTTGAGCTGACCGGCGGGCACCAGGTCGCACTTGTTGACCAGCACCATGAAGGGGATCTTGCGGGTATCCAGCAGATCCATGAGGCGCTTGTCCTGCTGGCTCACGCCTTCGGTGGCGTCCAGGGTCAGCAGGGTCACGTCGGCCTTGGTGGTGGACTTGAGGGCCGCGTTGACGGAGTACTTTTCCACGATGTCCGTGATCTTGGTACGGCGGCGCACCCCGGCGGTATCCACAAAGACGTAATCCTGGCCGTCGCGCTCGAAGCGCACGTCCACGCTGTCGCGGGTGGTGCCGGCCACGTCGGAGACGATCATGCGTTCCTCACCGGCCAGGGCGTTGATCATGGAGGACTTGCCCGCATTGGGGCGGCCCAGCATGGCCAGGCGCAGGGCCGGGGACTCGTGTTCGGCCTCGTAATCATCGGGCAGCAGGTCGGCCAGTTCTTCGGTGAGGGCGCGGATGTTGTGCCCGTGCTCGGCCGAGACCGGCAGCAGGGGGAAGCCCAGGCTGTGGAACTCGGCCAGCAGCTCGTCTTCCTTTTCCAGGCCGTCCACCTTGTTGACCACGCAAAGGGTGGGCAGGCCCATGCGGCGGATGTGGGCCGCCAGATATTCGTCCAGGGGCAGCAGGCCGTCACGGCCGTCCACCACGAAGGCCACGGCACAGGCGTCTTTCATGGCCGCCTCGGCCTGGCGCAGGATGTCGGCCTCGAAGCCGCGGATGCCTTCGGGGCCTTCGGTGACCATGGCATGGGCATCCAGGGTGATGCCGCCGGTATCCACGATGCCGAAATCAGGATGGCCCTTGCGGCGGACCACACCTTCCATGCGGTCGCGGGTCACGCCGGGACGGTCATGGGTGATGGCGCGGTTGCTGCGGATCAGGCGGTTGAACAGAGTGGACTTGCCCACGTTGGGGCGTCCCACCAGAACGATGCAGGGTAATGAGGACATGGGTCTCCCTTCGGCCATGACGGGCCGTTGTTGCGGAAATGGGGCCGCACGGGGCGGCGGGCATGGCGCACGGAGAAACGGGATGGAAAAAAGGCCCCTCAAAGCGGGGTGAGCGCCACACGCTGCGCTTGTGTAGCATCCTTGAGGCCGTTTGAAAAGAAAAAAATGCCCCGCGGGCGCATTTGCCGGAATCGACCGGATGCGGGCAGACAACACAGCGGGATGACAGGCGTTTTTTCAGGATGCCGTCAGGGCGGCAGAAAGCCGTGCCGGGCAGTCGTAAAAAAACAGTCCCTGCCGGTCCGAAGGGCCTGCAGGGACTGTGTGGGTGTGGCTGATCGCTGGGGCCGCCGGAGCGGCCGTGGCCCGGAGAGGGGGCCTTGGGGAAAAATGCGGTGCGGGAGGCACTCACTCGTTGCTCTCGCTCCGGCTCTCGCTGACGGGCAGGGGCAGCAGCAGGCGGAACAGGGCCCCGCCTTCGGGACGGTTGGCCGCCGTGATCTGGCCGCCGCGACCGTGGGCAAGGCCCGTGGCCACGGAAAGGCCCAGGCCTGCGGCCCGGCCCGCCTGACGGTGGGTGGTGAAGAAGGGCTCGAAGATATGGGGCATGATGTCGTCAGCGATACCGGTACCGCTGTCGGCCACCGAAAGCTCGTACCAGGTGGTGCCGTCGTCATCGGCGGGCAACAGCCGGGCGCCGATGTCCAGCGTGCCGCCCTCGGGCATGGCGTCCAGGGCGTTCTCCACCAGATGCAGGCAGATCTGTTCCAGCTCCAGCGCGGAGCCCAGGGGACGGGGCGCGTCCTCGCCCCATTCCGGCGGGAAGTGCAGCCGGCAGGTCACCTTGAGGCTGTCCATGCGGCCCTGCAGCAGGGTCAGGACACGGGAGACCACGGCCTGCACGTCCATGGGCGCGCTGCGGGGGTCCAGGCCCACACCGGCCATGAGCAGCTTGCGGGTGATCTCGCGCACGCGCATGCTCTGGGTCACGATGGCCTTGAGGGACTCGCGCAGGTCCTCGATGTCGGGCAGGGCCTCGGCCTCGGGGCTGTCCAGGCTGTCGCCCATGAGGCCCGCGGCCTGGACGATGATGTTCAGGGGGTTGTTGACTTCGTGGGCCACGCCTTCGGCGATGCGGCCCAGACTGCGCAGGCGGGCCTCTTCGGCCAGACGCCGGGCCTGGCGCCGGGATTCGGCCCGCTCCCGGGCCTTGCGGCATTCTTCCAGCACCGCATCCAGCGAGACGGGCTTGGCAAGCCAGTTGAGCGCGCCGCGCCGCATGGCCTTGACCGCCTGGCTCATCTCCGTGGCGCCGGAGAGCATGACCACATCGGGACGCGGTTCATGTTCCTGCAGGAGCTTGAGCAGGGAGACGCCGTCCATGCCCGGCAGGCAGACATCCAGAAAGACCAGATCCCATTCCTGCCGGGAGAGCATGCCCAGGGCCGTTTCCGCATCGCCGGCCACGGCAGCCTCGATACCGCGCAGCTCCAGGCGCTGTGCCAGCGGTTCGGCAAAGGCCTGTTCGTCGTCGACGATGAGTACACGCATGACGTCTTTCCCCCTTGCGACAATGCGTCAACATGATGCACGCCCGGAGCGTGCGGGATCTTTCCTGTCCGGCGGAGCTGCCGCCGGACAGGGGCAATGGCGGCCTAAAGCTTGTGCTCGGCCAGGAGGTCTTTTTCGTTGAGGACATCCTGGGCGGCGTCGAAATCGCCGCCTTCGGCCAGGCTGACGGCCACCATGGCGTTTTCCACCTTGTCGCGGTAGGCCATGCGGATGCTGTTCAGCAGCTCGTCGATGTCCATGGGTTTCTTGAGGAAGTTGTAGGCGCCCATGCGGTAGGCCGTCTGTTCTTCGGCATCACCGCCGTGACCGGTCAGGATGATGACCTGCACCTGGGGGTTGCTCTTCTTGACGCTGCGCAGCACTTCGAAACCGTCCATGCCGGGCATGCGCAGGTCCAGGACGATGACGTCGGTGGGCTCTTCAACGGCTTTGAGGGCCTGCGGGCCGTCATAGGCCACGCGCGCTGAAAAACCGCGCATGGCAAGGCGCTCGGCAAGCGTGTCCACAAACTGTTTTTCGTCGTCTACCAGCAGAATCTTGATCTCTTCCTTGCTCATGCCATTCTCCTTCACCCGGTGATGCCGGGAAAAATGTCGTTCTAGTCTTCACTCCCGCAGGCGGAAATGGAGAGGAAAAAGCGCTGTGCCGGATCGCGCCAGGGCATCAGCAGGGCCTGCCAGCCGGGCCGGGGCCGGGCGTTGAGCAGGGGGCTGCCCGTCAGGGCCGCCAGGGCCATGTCGCGATTGGCGCCGTCGCAAACTTCGATGATGATGCCTTCCACCTTGTTCTGGCGACCGGCGGAAAAGCGGAGCTTCACCTGCCCGCCCACGGAGGCGCACAGGTCGAAGATGTCCAGCAGGGCACGCAGCACCGCCAGGGCGGGCACGGCGGACCATACGGGTTCTTCGCTGTCGGCAGATTCCAGCACCATCTGCACGGCGCGGGCCCGGCGGGCCGCCATGAGGCAGAAGGTGCTGGCCACACGCGCCAGGTCGCAGGGCGCGTTCTCGTTCTCGCTGTGGCTGACCTGGGCCAGGTACTCCATGCACTCGGCCAGGGCCGCGCCCCGCAGGATCTGCTGCTGGGCTTCCTTCAGGGCCTTGATGACGCGCGGGTCGGCGGGTTTGTCGGCCCCGGCGGCCAGCTGCACCATGTCCTGCGCCAGTCCGGCGGATTCGCGGATCACGGCCAGCACGTTGCGCATGTCGTGCGTGGCCGAGGCCAGCAGACGTCCCATGCATTGCGAATCGGTCATGCTACGCCCCCCTGGCCTTGTCGCTGCCGGTGCCGCCGGAACGGGCCGCGGCTTCCAGCGTTTCCAGGAACATGCCCAGGCTCAGCGGCTTGGTCAGGCAGGCGAAGGCACTGGCTACGGGGCTGTCGCCGGAATCGTCCACGGAGTCATGCCCCGTGAGCACGATGACCGGCAGGCCGGGGTACTTCCGGCGCACCTGCTGGAGGACGGCGTCCCCGGTCATGCCGGGCATGAGCAGATCCACCACCATCACGTCGGGCAGGGCCTCCGCGGCCGCCATCTCGTCCAGGGTGGTCAGGGCCGCCTTGCCGTCCAGGGCCACCCGTACTTCGATACCGCGCAGATCCAGACGCTCGGCCAGGGTCTCCACGAATTCCTTCTCGTCATCGGCCAACAATACACGCAGTGCCATCTCAAGCCTCCACAGGACGTTCCGGCGGTGTAAGCGGCAGCGTGATGCTGACCGTCGTGCCCTTGCCTTCGGTGCTGTCCACGGTGATCTCGCCGCCGAGACGGCGCACGATACCGTAGGTGATAAACATGCCCAGACCGTTGCCCTTCTCCTTCTTGGTGGAATAGAAGGGCTCGAAGATGTGCTTGATCACTTCCGGGCTCATCCCCTTGCCGTTGTCGGTGACGCGCACCAGCAGCCCGCCGTCGGCCATCCGGCTGCAGGCGATGTCCACCTTGCCGCCGTCAGGCACCGCATCCAGGGCATTGCCCATGATGTTGAGGAAGACCTGCTGCAGCTGGCCGCGGTCGGACACGATGTCCGGCAGGCCTTCGGCAAAGTCCGTGCCGATGGTCACGCCGCGGTTCTTGGCGCCGCGTTCCAGAAAGCCCATGGTCTCGGTCAGCACTTCGGGCACGCTCAGTTCCTGGCGGTTGGCCTCCATGCGCCGGGCAAAGCCCAGCAGACGGTGGGTGATGCCGCGGGCACGTTCCACGGTGCTCTCGATGGCCTCCAGCAGGCTGATGAGCCTGTCCTTGCGCTCGAAGTTGCCGCTCATGTGCAGCAGGTCGAGGCCAAGGCCCGCCTTTTCGTTGATGACGGCCAGGGGGTTGTTGACCTCGTGGGCCACCCCGGCTGCCAGCCGGCCGATGGAGGAGAGCTTCTGGTTGTGTTCCATCTGGGCGAAGACCGCCACGCGGCGTTCGTCGCTGGCCTGCAGGCGTCCCACCAGATGCTTCATCAGCAGGTGCGAGACCAGCACGATGATGGCGATGCCGCCGCAGAAGACCAGCAGCAGCTCGCTGCGCAGGGCCGTCCAGGGTTTGTAGATGTCCAGGGTGGGCTTGACGGCCAGGAGCATGAAGTCCGTGCCCGCCAGGCTGGTATAGGCCACCATGAGATCCTGTCCGCTGTCGTCCTTCCAGGGCCGCACCGTGGTCTCGAAGGACTGGGGCGGCAGGGTCAGGGGCAGCTTGTCCAGCACCTTGCCGTAGAAACGGGAGTTGGTCTGGAGCACGCCCCGGCTGTCACAGAGGAAGGCGTCGGTATCCTGCATCAGGCCCACGGCCGCCACCAGGCGTTCCAGCCGGGAGGTGTCGATGGTCACGCGCAGGGTCCATTCCCGGCCGCTCTCTTCCATGCGGTGCACGGCGATGACCATGTGCGGGAAGCCGCGCAGCCCCAGGAAGACGTCGCTGATGTAGCGGCCCTTGACCTGGGCCTCGCTGAGCCAGGGCTGTCCGGCGTAGTCGGCGTCCTTGAGCTTGTAGGGGCCCACATAGGCCACCTGCCGCCCGTTCACATCCACCAGGCCCATGTCCACGAAGCCCTGGAACTCGCTCTTGAGCGCCAGGAAGACGCGGTTGAGGGTCTGCTCGTTGGTCAGGTCGTCAAAGCTGTAGGCATGGGCGATCAGACTGACGGTGGAGGCCCGCTCGCCGAGGAAAAGCTCCATCGAGGCCTGCGATTTGCGCACCATGGCGTAGAGCGGGTTCTCCATCTCCCGTTCCAGGGTGCTCATGTACTGGGCGTGGTTGATACCGGTGAGGATCAGCAGCGGCGTCACCGACACCGTGACCATCAGGATGGTCATGATGCGCCGCAGTGAGCGGTAACGCGCTGGCGATACGGCGTCCGGCACTTCCAGCAGATGCCCGAAATACGCTTTGATTGCAGAAAACATGCGACCTCCCGCGCAGGAACGGCGCGGCCTGTGCTCCGTCGGCCTAATGCCCGCCGCCCACCAGGATGCCGGAGGCGGCCAGCACCAGCACCAGCACTTCGAGGATGGCGATGACGCACAGCAGCCACTGCTTGCGACGCGCCAGGGAAAGCGCCAGCTGGGCGAAGCAGACGATGGTCAGGCCCGCCAGGATGATGATGCCCACAAAGTTGCAGATGTCGCCCTTGCCGATGAGGGCCAGCCAGCCCCAGCCCTGCGGGATGCTGCCGGCGGCACGGTAATCGGCGGCGCTGCCGGTCCACAGGCGCGGCAGGTCGTCCAGGGGGATCTGCGGGGTGAGGATGCCCGTCACGTACAGGACGTAGGTGATGAGCATGATCACGAAACCGATGAGGGAACCATAGAACAGAGTATCGGCATAGCGCAATTGCGCGGGCGAAGCCTGGATGTCATTCTTGTTCATTTTTCTGTCTCCTTCATGCCCGGCAGCTTACCAGCCCAGGCCCTTCAGCAGCGCCTTGGCGCCAGAGAAAAACAGCACGGCGATGACCATGATACGGATGAACTTGGGCTTGGCCTTGGCCAGCAGGCGCACACCCACCACGGAACCGAGCATCAGGCCCACGATGGACGGGATGGCCATCAGCGGGATCACGCAGCCCTGGTTCAGGTAGACCCAGGCGGCGGAAGTATCGGTGATGGAGAGCAGGAACTTGGAGGTACCCACGCTGACCTTCAGCGGCACGCCCATGAGCAGGTTGAGCACGGGCACGTTGGCCCAGCCGGCGCCCAGGCCGAACATACCGGCCATGATGCCGATGACGATGAACAGCAGCAGACCGGCCAGGGTGCGGTGGGTCTTCCAGTCCACCACTTCACCGGTGCTGGGCTCAAGGAACACACCGTTCATGCCCAGGGCCAGGCCCACGGCGTCCTGCTTGTTGACCACGGGACGCACGGAGTTCTTGGAGAAGAAGAGCAGCACGGCGATGCCCAGGATGGTCACGCCAAGGCAGGTCTGGATGATGTCGGTGGGCAGGGCCAGGCCCAGCATGGCGCCCACGATGGAGCAGGCCGAGGCGATGAGGGCCACGGGCAGGGCCAGACGCAGGTTGGCGAAGTTACGGCGCAGCAGACCGGGACCGGCAGCCAGGGCACCGGCCAGGGCCACCAGCAGGCCCGCGCCGCGGACGAAGTCCAGATGGAAGGGGAAGAAGCCCGAGACCAGCGGCACGAAGAGCACGCCGCCGCCCACGCCGGCCATAACGGCGATGATGCCGAGGATGAAGCAGAAGAAAAGCAGCGCCACAGGCCAGAACCACCACGGATGGTTGTCCACGACCTGGGCGGTCTGCACGTCGCCCGTGGTGGCGGCCACCGGCGAAGGCGTCACGGCCGTATCCTGGGCATCGGCCACGGTGACGACGTTCGTCTGGGCGGCAGGAGCCGTAGCGGCGGCATCGGCCGCCATGCTGATGGCCGGACAGGCCAGGACGAAGGTCAGGAAAAACAGAACGAGCCACTGCCCGGCAGTGGCTTTGACGGCACGGGCCGTCGTTGCAAGTGCGTTGCGCGCCATGTGATCCCCCTTTACTGTCTGGTGGGGCGGTGCCCCACATGCATTCCTTTTGATGGCCTTACCCTACGCGTACGGCGGGGCGGCCGGTATCAGGAGAATCCTGAAATTGGCTCCATCAGCGGCCTGCGGCCGGAAGATGCGGTACAGGTGACTGCTTTTATTCGTTATTTTCTTCACAAAAAACATCTGCCACACCCGCATGCGGACAGGAATGGCTCTCAGGAGGAAGAGCTTACATGGGGAAATCTCCCCATAGCGGCGGGGAAAGCCGCTTTTTTCCTGATGCCTGTCCGGCATCCCGAGCGGGGCACGGAGCGCAGGCGACGCGAGCCTGAAGGACAGATAGGCAAGAGGGAGAGCGGCAGAGCCGGAAAGCGTCTTTGCACGTTGGGACGGCCTCCGAAAAGCAGGGGCAGGTAAGCGGAGGACACAGGACATGTGCTGCGTCCTCCGGCCTCCGGCAACACCCGTGACGGACAGGCGGAGGGCAGCAGGCAAGTCTGTTCGCGGCAACAGGGGCAGGCACTCGGGATGACAAAAGGCTGCCGGGACTGAGGGCGCAGGCAGCGCGGCAGACGCCCGGTCTTCGGTCTGCCGCGGCGTCCGGGAGATTTTGCAGGGCACAGGACGGAAGAAAGCCCCCGCAGGGCAGGGGCTTTCCGTTCGGAAGGCGGACAGCGGCAGGATATGACGGATGCCGCTGCGTGATGGAGCAGGCAGGAGGAGGGGGGATCCCCTGCTTCGGGTCTATCCTTCGGAGGCCGGTTCCTTCTTGAGGGAACGCAGGTAGGCCAGGGTCTCGGCCTTGACCACCGGGGTCAGCATGATGAGGCCTATAAGGTTGGGGAAGGCCATGAGGGCATTGAAAATGTCGGACAGGGTCCAGACCAGATCCAGCTTCATGGACGCGCCCAGGCCCACGGAGATGATGAAGGCCCAGCGGTAGGGGATGATGGCCTTGCTGCCCAGCAGGTATTCGATGGCCTTTTCGCCGTAGTAGCTCCAGCCGAGGATGGTGGAGTAGGCGAAGAGGATGATGCCGATGGTCACGATAAGGCCGCCCAGTTCGCCGGGCAGGCCCGTCTCGAAAGCATAGGAGGTGAGGGGGGCGCCGTTCTTGCCGGAAGTCCAGACGCCGGTGACGAGGATGACCAAGCCGGTCATGGAACAGACCACCAGGGTGTCGATGAAGGTCTGGGTCATGGAGATGAGGGCCTGCACCACGGGCTGGCTGGTGCGGGCGGCCGCGGCGGCGATGGGAGCGGAACCCAGGCCGGATTCGTTGGAGAACAGGCCGCGGGCCACGCCCAGACGGATGGCCATCATCACCGTGGCGCCGGCAAAGCCGCCGGTGGCCGCCACAGGCTGGAAGGCGCTGGACACGACCATGGCCAGGACGCCGGGGATCTCGGTGATGTGCATGAGGATCACCGCCAGAGCGCCCAGCACATAGAGGGCGATCATGACGGGCACCAGCAGGGCGGTCACGCGGCCGATGCTGCGCACACCGCCGATGATGACGGCGGCGGTCAGGCCCATGAGCACGATGCCGGTGATGCCGGGAGCGATGGAAAAGCTGTGGTTGAGGGCGTCAGCCACGGAATTGGACTGCACCATGCTGCCGATGCCGAAGGTGGCGATGGCCGCGAAGAAGGCAAAGAGCGTGGCCAGCCATTTCCAGCCCAGCCCGCGCGAGATGTAGTACATGGGGCCGCCGCTGAAGGTGCCGTTCTCGTTCTGCACGCGGTATTTCACGGCCAGCACGGCCTCGGCGTACTTGGTGGCCATGCCCACAAGGCCGGTCATCCACATCCAGAACAGCGCACCGGGGCCGCCGATATAGATGGCCGTGGCCACACCGGCGATATTGCCGGTGCCCACGGTGGCGGAAAGGGCCACCATCAAGGCCTCGAAGTTGGAGATGTCGCCCTGGGCCTTCCTGTCGGGGGTCTTGCGGACGATGAGGGTGAATGCGTGGATCAGATGACTGAACTGCAGGGCTCGCAGGGAAAAGGTCAGCCACAGGCCCGTGCCGACCAGAAGGATCATCAATGGCCATCCCCAGACATACCCAGAAACCGTGTTCAAGAAATCCAGCATGTTCCCTCCCGGAAAAGAGGCCGCAGCCGCGTGCCTCCCGGCGCCTTCACATTAAACTGAATACGCCGTTGTTTACAAATATTAAACCATGCTATAAAATTTTTTTGCGACTGCAAAGGGGTTTCAGCCGCAAAAGCTCACATCTTTCACATTTCATCCAAGGCCGCTCCTGCGGGGATGATCCGGGGAGCGGACACGGGGGGAACCATGATCCGTTCACTTCTGTCCTGCCTGCTGATGCTGCAGGTGCTGCTTTTTTCCCTTCAGGTCGCCACGGTCCAGGCCCGTGCTGATGCCGCCACGGAATATCAGATCCAGACCTTCCCGCTGGAGCGCAACGGCGTCGCCCTGCATCTGCAGCGTCTGGCCGTGGCCGGGACGCAGCCCCAGCGCCAGATCCTGCTGGTGCACGGCCTGACCTATTCCTCGCATGAGTTCGACGTGAACTATGCCGACTACAGCCTGGCCCGCTACCTTGCCGCGCGCGGCTTCGCTGTCTGGACCTTCGATGTGGCCGGTTATGGTGAATCCCAGGAAGTGGAAGACGGCTTCATGCCCAATTCCGACTATGCCGCCGAGGATGCCGCGGCCGCTGCGGCCGAGATCCTCAAGGTCTCCGGCCAGAAGAAGCTGGATGTGCTGGGCTGGAGCTGGGGCACCGTCACCAGCAGCCGCTTCGTGGCCCGTCATCCCGAGATGGTGAAGAAGCTGGTGCTGTATGCGCCCATCATGGTGGGCCTGGGTGCCGCCGAAGTGAAGGTGCCCTTCAACCACAATACCTGGCTGCATGCGGCGGGCGACTTCCAGACCACCAAGGACGGCGCCATCGACTACACCATCGTGGACCCGCAGGTGGTGGCCGTGTTCCAGTCCAACTGCTGGCGCTATGACAAGGACTCCAGCCCCAACGGCGGCCGCCGCGACCTGCTGGTCTCCGCGGAGACGCCTCTCATCGACCCCGCCGCCATCCGGGTGCCCACCCTGGTCATCGGCGGTGACAAGGACCCGTACCTGAACCTCGACAGCATGCGGGCCGCCATGAGCAAGCTGCCTTCCGGCTCCAAGCTGGAGATCATGCCCGGCGCGGCCCATGCCATGATGATGGAAAAGCCCTATTACAAGGAATTCCGCCAGAAGGTGGTGGAGTTCCTGGAACACTAGTCCCGGGCTGTGACAGGCCGGGATACCGGCTTGACGGAAAAGCCCGGTCATGACATACCGCCCC
>OHAQ01001372.1_pt1 | contig 19113 bp, 10 predicted proteins | sample 1577111 | NCBI WGS metagenome assembly OHAQ01 (sample SAMEA3541549, study PRJEB24748) | human gut metagenome | biome: human gut; feature: human-associated habitat; material: faeces | place: China | collected 2012 | reverse complement strand
ACACTGAAAGAAGACAGCCAGACTTTGGAAGAAGTAGTGGTTGTAGGTTATGGTACACAGAAGAAAGCTACACTAACAGGTGCGGTTTCTGCTATCAACAATAAGGAAATAGTCGTAACTAAGAATGAGAATGTGGTGAACATGCTTTCTGGTAAAGTTCCCGGTGTGCGTATTTCACAGAAGAGTTCACAGCCTGGTGAATTTGATAATGCTATTGATATCCGTGGTATGGGTGATCCGCTGATTGTAGTCGATGGTATCCCTCGTGATAAGGATTATTTCTCTCGTATGGATGCTAATGAAATCGATAATGTATCTGTATTGAAAGATGCTTCTGCAGCTATTTATGGTGTGCGTGCTGCTAATGGTGTAATCTTGGTTACTACCAAGCATGGTGAAGCTTCCAATGGTAAGTTCGACATTACGTTCTCCGCTAATTATGGTTGGCAGCAATTCCTCTATGTGCCGCAAACAGCAAGTGCGGCAGACCACATGTTGCTTATCAATGAAAAGTATTATAATGCTTTTGGTGACAACACTTATCCGAATCGCACTCCTGCTAAATACACTTGGCAGCAAATGATGGAATACAGTACTGGAAGGAAAAAAAGTACGAACTGGACAAAAGAATTGTTTGATGATAACGTTCCACAGCAACAATATAACGTTAGTGTGAATGGTGGTTCTGAGAAGGTAAACTATTTTTTTAACCTCGGCTATTTGAAACAGGAAGGATCATATAAGAGCGGTTCTTTGAATTACGATCGTTGGAACTTCCGTAGCAATATCGATGCCAAGATTACTGATCGTTTGAAGGCTACTATACAAACCAGTGGTTATATGGATGAGAAGAATCAACCGTTTACCGATATTTGGTCTGTTTATAAAAAAGCTTGGACTTATAGGCCGACTTCAGAGGCTTATGTAGATGGTGATCATAATTATCCTGCTTGGGACAGCGAAATGGGTGAACCTGAAAATCCTGTAGCTGCTATCAACAGTGATCTTACCGGTTATCGCCGTGAAAAACGTTATAATTTCAATGGCGCTTTGTCATTGACCTATTCCGGGTGTGAAAGGTTTGAGTGCAAAGGCTTTTTATAGCTACGACTATTATACTACCAATAATACAAGTTATAAACGTGCTTATAAATTGTACAATAAGCGTGAAGATGGCACAATGGAAAGTTTCGATCGCAATGCTGACAGCAATTTGCGACGTAATACTGACCCGAATTACGGAACAGTGATGCAGCTTTCTTTGAACTATGCCAATAAATTTGGTGATCATAATGTTGGAGCTATGGTATTGTTCGAAGAACAGTATAACAATTGGGATAACTTTTATGCACAACGTGTTATGCAGTTGGATGGTGAATACTTGATTTATGGTGAAGAGAAGGATCAGATAGGTTCGATGGGAGGCGCTGGTGACAAGACTCGTCAGTCTGTTGTAGGTAAAGTAAACTACGATTACAAAGGACGCTATATGGTAGATTTCTCGTTCCGTTATGATGGTTCTTCCAGTTTCCCGAAAGGATCGCGTTGGGGATTTTTCCCGTCCGTTTCTGCTGGTTGGCGTATAAGTGAAGAAGCGTTTATGAAAGAATGGATTCCTTTCCTCACCAACTTGAAGATTCGTGGTTCTTACGGAAAGATGGGTGATGATGGTGGTGCCAGTACTTATCCTCAGACAGTAATAGCTTATAATATTGAAAAGGACAAGATTGGCTGGTTCTATAATGGTGCTTTAATGGCCGGTGTTGCTGCGACTGCTATTCCTAATCCTGATTTGACATGGTATACTGCCGAAACCTATAATCTTGGTTTAGATTTCGATCTTTGGAATCAAAAGTTAAGCGGTACGTTTGAAGTCTTCAAGCGTAAACGTAGTGGTCTGCTTGCTACCTCTTCAACTGTTGTTCCGGGTACAGTCGGTGCATCTTTACCTCAGGAAAACCTAAACAGTGACCAGACTTTCGGTTGGGAGATCAGTTTGAATCACCGGAATCGTGTGGGTGATGTGAACTATTGGGTAGGCGGACAAATTTCTGCCACAAAGAATCGTTGGGATTATCGTTTGGATAGTCAGGCCAGCAACTCTATGGATGCATGGAGGCGTCGCGATGTATCTGGACGTAACAAAGATATCTGGTTCTCTTATGAAGAAGGAGGACGTTTCAGCAGTTATGAACAAATTCGCTATCACGACCTTACTGGTGGTGGATATGGGCAGGGAACTTTACCTGGTGACTATTATTACAAGGACTGGAACGGTGATGGTATCATAAATGGTGAGGACAATCATCCGATGGCATCTTACAACTTGCCGGTATTCAACTATGGTTTTGTAATGGGAGCCGATTGGAAAGGCATTGATGTATCTATGAACTGGCAAGGCGCAGCAGGTGTTTACAATTCATACGATGAGGTCTTCACAGAGGTAGGTCCGTTCAATGGTGGTGCGGTATTGGATATTTATCTAGATCGCTGGCATACGGTTAATCCGAGTGATGACCCATTCAATCCGAACACGAAGTGGGTATCCGGTCTCTATCCGGCCACAGGTCATAGTTTTAGCAATGCCGGAACGGGTATCAAGAATACATCTTATCTGCGCTTGAAAACGCTGGAAGTTGGCTATACATTGCCTAAAACTTGGATAGCCAAAGCAGGAATTCAGAATCTTCGTATCTATTTCAATGCCTATAACCTCTTGACATTTACAGGTCTGGATAATATAGACCCGGAACGTCCGGGACGTCAGGGCGGTGCGAACAATAATGCTGATTCTGGAATTTTGTTCTATAACTACCCTGTGAACCGTACGTTTAATATTGGTGCAACCATCAAATTCTAAAGATAAAAAGAATAGAATATGAAAACATTAAAATATATATTTGTAGCAGCTGCATTGGGACTTACGGCAACTTCCTGTTATGATTTGGATTTGGAGCCGAAAGGGCTTGTTTACGAGAATGTGCTGTTTCAATCAGACAATGGCATCAAGAAGTATCTTGCTTCGGCGTATCATGATCTGCCCATTGAGGATTTTAACTATGGTCAGAATGGAGACCAGAAAGGTTATGCTACTTCAAGCAAAGGTGGAAATCAGTGGCAGGCTCAGAAATCTAGTGCAGCATCCTGTGCTGCTGAGGCGGCAGGTCGTGCAACTTCTTATGGCGGCTTTGACTATTGGCCTTATGATCGTATCCGTGAACTTAACAATATGTTGGAAAAATTGCCTGAGTATCAAAGCAATTTTACGGAAGATGTTTATAATTCTTATTTAGGTGAGGCGCGTTTCTTGCGTGCATTCTACTATTTTGGAATGGTGAAACGCTATGGCGGTGTGCCTATTGTAGAGAAGGTACTTGACCCAAAGGCTCCATTGGAGGAACTTCAGCAACCGCGTAATACTGAGTATGATTGCTGGAAGTTCATCTATGAAGATTTGAAGTTTGCTATGGAGAATGCTACTGCCTCCAAAGACGAGGTGGGGCGTGCCAATCGTTATGCAGCTGCGGCTTTGATGTCACGTGCCATGTTATATGCTGGGTCTGTTGCCAAATACAATCAGTATTTGGCTGTCACCGGTCCAGCTGTAAATGCTGGTCTGATGTGCATGACTGCAGATCACGCACAGGAATTCTTCCAATATGCATACGATGCCTGTAAGTTCCTGAAAGATGCTGGATTCAGACTTCATACAGGTGCTGATAAGGAGAAAGCTTATACGGAAGTATTCCTTAATCCGAATACGGTAGAAGATATCATGGTAAAACAGTATGGTCCCAACACCAGCACGCCGTTCGATACCAACTTGTTCCACTGCTGGGACTGTATGGTATTGCCTAAGGGTGTAGGACTCTCCGGTGACGTAGGCGTTGCGCTTCAGCCTGCATGGGAAATCATGGGGTTGTATGAGATGCCTGCCATTATCGATCCGGAAACTGGGAACCCCATTCGTTTCAAAAGTGTGACTGAACTCTGGAACAACGGTGAAATGGAACCTAGATGTCGTGCCAATTACTACTTTACCGGAATGAAAGAAAGCATGTCCGGTACGGAACTTGATTTTCAGGCTGGTGTCTATACTAGCTATCCGGGTACTGTAGCTGATGGTACTGCCGAAACTCAAGGAAGTGTAAATGACTATACTGCTCAGTTCCGTGTGAGAGCTGCTCAGCCCGGTACACGCAAAGATGTCGGTGGTCATGCCAATGTGAAGATTAACGGTATTCATGGTTTGGCGGAAGGTACGGGCGATGAAGGCTATTCTCGTATGGGTGCTTGTATTCGTAAGTATGTACAGGCTGAAGGTACTAATGCCCGTGTGTTCTTTACCAATTCTCAACCTTGGAAAGTATTCCGTTATGGTGAAATTTTACTGAACTGGGCGGAAGCAGCTTACGAACTGGGATTGATTACCGGTAGTGATGATTTGAAGGCAGAAGCTTTTGAGCATATCAATGAAATCCGTGATCGTGCAGGTGCCCATCCTCATGCAATGGTTACCAATCCGGCTGATATAGGTTCCGAAATCTATGGTTTCCCGATTGACGAGAACCTGCAATATATCCGTGATGAACGTGCCCGTGAGCTTGTCTTTGAAAATCACCGTGTGTTCGATATTCGTCGCTGGAGAGTGGCCGACATTATGTTCATGGATGGTGTGTATACTCATGGACTGCTGGCTTATCAGGTTTTGGATGAAATCAATCCCGATTGGAAGGAGGGAGATGATCCTGATAAAAAATATATGTGGATATTCTTGCCTGAAGTGGAACGTGAAGGCCGTAGGGTGAATTTTAATAAGAAAGATTATTACGATCAAATACCGGGTGGTGAAATCAATAAGAATCCGTTACTGGTTCGTAATGATGGCCATTAATGAATAATTATATAGAAAAGTATTGATATGAAAAAGTTAATATATAGTTTAATATGTGCTGCTTCAGCATTGCTGGTGGTATCCTGCATGGGGGTAGATAACTTCGATGCTCCCGATTGCCATTTCTATGGGAAGATTATAGATTCCACTACCGGAGAAGGCATTGTTTCTGATCGAGGAGATTGCCATATTCGCATCTGGGAGGTGAGTTATAAAGTTAATCCCGGAAGTCAGGATCTTGCCATCAAAGAAGACGGTACGTTCAATAATACCAAACTCTTTGCCGGAACGTATGATATGGTACCGGAAGGGTCTTGGTGGCCTTCTGATACTATCCGTATGGGTATCGGTAGCAAGACTACTCAAAATTTTGAGGTGACGCCTTATTTGAAGTTGTTTGACTTCAAAACGAAACTTGAGGGAACCACACTCACCATGTCCTGCCGTTTGGATGCTCCGATTACTGAAGGGCTCCCACAAGTTATGGATGTTTGTCCGTTTCTCAGTTTGAATCATTTCTGCGGTGCTTCCAATCATATTGGTTATTACGATAAGCCCGGCAAGATTAACGTTATGAAAACTTGGGATAAGATTCCTAAAGAGGACGATGGCAAGAGTATAGCGTATGAAGTGTCTTTGCAGGTAAAGCCCGGATACATTTACTTTGTCCGTATGGGTGCCAAAGTAAAGGATAAATTTGAAAAGTACAATTATACAGAAATTGTAAAGATAGAAGTTCCCAACGAGTAGTTGGAGCAGAGGTAGTAAGATTGTGACAATGGCCGGAAGGGAGACGTATGTTTGTTCTTCCGGCCTTTATTTTAACTGAAAAAATGGAAATAATGAAACAAAATAAGATAAATTATTGGCTGTTGGGTACCCTTTTCCTGGGATTAGTAGCCTGTGGTGATGACAAAGGTGACTATATTCCACCGGCAATAGAAGAGCCAGAAACACCTCCTGCAGAAGATGTTTATAATAAGCCGGATTTTGAACTCCATGAAGACGGCAAACCGTTCGATACCTATCGTGGCTTGGTGATGGCAGGCTATCAAGGATGGTTTGGTGCGCCGGGTGACGGATGCAGGCATAGCAATTCTGATAACACGGCTTGGTATCACTATCGTGAAAGTGAAGTGTTCAAGCCGGGAGTTTTGCAGAACTCTATTGATATGTGGCCCGATATGTCTGAATATGAAAAGAGATACACTCCGGGTGTAGATGGACCTAAAGGTCGCTCTTCTAAATTTATATTGCCCAATGGTGAAGCAGCTCAGGTGTACAGTGCTTACGATGAGTCGAGTGTGTTGCTTCATTTCAAATGGATGAAGGAATATGGCATTGATGGTGTCTTTATGCAACGCTTTGTAGGTGAGGTAATCAATAATCCTGATGGAAAAGATCATTTCGATATGGTGTTGAAGCACGCGATGAAAGGAAGTAACCAATTTCAGCGAGCCATCAGCGTGATGTATGATTTAGGTGGGTTTATGGAAGGAAACCGTGATGAAAGTGCGTTGCTTGCCGATGCGAAGGCCATTATGGATACGTATCAATTGTTAGACCGTAACCAACAGAAATACTATCTCTATGAGGATGGCAAACCGTTGCTTGCTCTTTGGGGTGTGGGGTTTGATGAAAAGCCTTTCAATGCAGACCAGATAGCCAGCCTTATAGCTGCATTGAAAGAGCAGGGTTGGAGCATCATGCTGGGTGTGAACGATGATTGGCGTACGCATAGTTCATCTAAATGGCCGCGTGCCAAATATACTGATATTGTGAAGAGTGCCAATGTCATCTTCCCTTGGTTTGTAGGTCGTTATGGTTCGATAGAGGTTTATAATAGCCATCGCAAGCCTATCATTGATGCGGACATTCAATGGTGCAAGAAAAATGGAGTACACTATGCTCCCCACTGTTTCCCTGGTGGAGCTGACCTGAATATGCATCCGAATAATAGTGTGATGGAGCGTCTGGGTGGAAGATTCTTCTGGGAACAGATCTATGGTGGCATCAAGTTGGGAGCAGAAATGATTTACGTCGCAATGTTTGATGAAATAGACGAGGGCACTGCCATCTTCAAATGCCTTAATAAAAGCGATGTACCGAGCAATGTGCCTGAAACGGATTACTATGTGTGGTATAATAAGGCGAAAGGCAGTTATGGGCATGGTTCCTCGCCTAAGGACGAAAGTCAGCTTGAAGGTGGCTGGTGCAAGAAGGCCAGTGAACTGAACATCGTGTTTCAAGGGGTTGAAGATGATCTGCCCACCGACCACTACTTGTGGCTTACGGGGCAGGCTCGTAAGATGCTTCGTGGCGAAGTGCCTTTGAAGAATGCCTGGCCTGCCAGATAAAAGTAGATAATTATATATCCGAACCGTACCTGAGCCTTACTTGCTCCGTACCATCTCCGGGGATTCTCCACTCAGAGGTACTTCTGGCTGGAGAATGTACGGAGCAAGTAGGGCTCAGGTAGGGCTCAGATACGGTTCGGGTATACTCTTCTTATTTCTAAAAGATACCATAATCTATTACGAAAACTTTCTCTAACTAAAAAAGTGAAAGATGAAAAAAATACTATGTTGCATTCTGTCACTGTTTTGCTTCGTACAGATATTGTACAGCCAGCAAAAAGAGTATAAGGCGTATCTGGTAGCAACAGCCCATTTTGATACGCAGTGGAACTGGGATGTACGCGAATCTATTGATGATTATCTGCACCGTACAATGGTACAGAACTTTTGGCTCTTCGAGCGTTTCCCCAATTATATCTTTAACTTTGAGAGTGCTCAGAAATATGCGTGGATGAAGGAGTATTATCCGCACGAGTATGAGCTTGTAAAGAAGTACATCAAGGCAGGACGCTGGAATGTAGTGGGAAGTGCATGGGAAGCGACAGACCCTAATATTCCTTCCTCCGAATCCTTTTTCAGGAATGTCCTGTTAGGGCAGGAATTCTATAAAAAAGAGTTTGATGTAAAATCAAACGATATTTATCTGCCGGACTGTTTCGGTTTCGGTTACACATTGCCTACCATCGCCGCACACTGCGGATTGATAGGATTCTCTACCCAAAAACTCCAGTGGCGGAAAAATCCATATTTTGGAGAAAAAGAAAAAATGCCGTTCAAGATAGGGCTTTGGCAAGGTCTGGATGGTGCGCGGATCATGGCAGTACTGGATGCCGGAGGATACGGTACATCGTATTACTACGATGATATCAGTATCAATCGCCGCATTCTGGAAAGAGCTAAACTAGGACCTGATAATACGGCTTATAGTTATTATGGTGTAGGAGACCGTGGCGGATCGCCAACGCTTCCTTCCGTCTATTCATTAGAAAAAAGTTTGAAGGCAGATGGCCCGTTAGAAATTATCAGTGCCAAAGCCGGACAAATATATGAAGATTATTATCCTTTTGAAAAGCATCCCGAACTACCCGTTTATGACGGAGAACTGCTGATGGATGTGCATGGAGTGGGGTGCTACACTTCGCAGGCTGCAATGAAACATTTCAACCGACGGAACGAACACTTGGCGGATGCAGCCGAAAGAGCATCTGTAGTGGCGGAAACATTGGGAGGTTTGGAATATCCTTCCGATGCTTTGCGTGAAAACTGGCAGCGTTTCCTGTGGCATCAATTTCACGATGACCTGACGGGAACCAGTATTCCGCAATCATACACTTTCTCCTGGAATGATGAACTGATAGCTCAGACACGTTTTGCAGAAACCATTACTACAGCAGTGGGGGCAGTGAGTCGTGCTTTGGATACCAAAGTAAAAGGGATGCCGGTTGTGGTTTATAATCCTGTAGCTTCCAGTCGGAGAGATGTGGTGAAGGCTACGGTTAAGATGGATAAACGACCGTCAGGAATTAAAGTAACCTCTCAGAAAGGGGAAAATATGCCTGCACAGTTGATTTCTTGGGAGAATGGAATAGCCGAGGTTTTGTTTGTAGCGCAAGTAGATCCACTTAGCTTCTCAGTATATAGCATTCAACCGGGAAGAACTTCATCTTCCGGAAAACTGCTGGCAAAGAACGGAACTCTTGAAAACACTATTTATAAGATAGCATTGAATGAACAGGGTGACATAGCTTCCATTTTTGATAAAAAGAATAATCGTGAACTGGTGCAAACCGGTAAGCCGTTCCGTCTGATGATGTTTACGGAAAATCTTTCTACTGATTATCCGGCTTGGGAAATTTACAAGAAAGTTCTGGATGGGCCGAGTATTTCCATCACGGACAATGTTAAAATTACCGTGGCAGAGAATGGACCGTTGAGAGCATCTTTACGTGTGGAACGTACTCATGAAGACTCTAGGTTTGTACAATATATCACGTTAACGGATGGAGCCGAGGATGATAGAATTGAGATCAGTAACGAATTTGACTGGCAAGGAAAGAAAGCTTTGCTGAAAGCAGAGTTTCCAACCACAATCTCCAATGAAAAAGCTACTTATGACTTGGGTTTAGGTTATGTGAAGCGCGGCAACAATATCGAGAACTCTTTTGAGGTACTGGGACATCAGTGGGCCGACTTGACTGCCGATGATGCGTCTTATGGCATATCCATTTTGAATGAATCTAAATATGGATGGGATAAGCCTGATAATAATACCATCCGTCTGACATTGCTTCATACTCCTCAACCCGGTAAGCATTATACATATCAGGATCATCAGGATCATGGACATCATGCTTTCCGTTATGCCATTGTGGGACATAAAGAGGATGCTGCTCAAGCAGGCATTGCCTGGAAGGCGGAGAATTTCAATCAGCCCCTGTTGGCTTTTACCACTACTAAGCATGCGGGTAAATTGGGGCGTTCTTATTCATTTGCCCGTACAGACCGTCCTCAGGTTGCTGTGAAAGCTATTAAAAAAGCGGAAGATGGACGCGGATATATTGTTCGTATCAATGAGATCTATGGCAGTTCTTACGACCAAGCTTATATAGAGTTTGCATCTGATATTGAAAATGCCAAAGAAGTAAACGGAATAGAGGAAGGAAAAGGTGAAGTTACTTTCTCTGGTAATAGGCTGATCGTCAGTGGTAAAGCTTTTCAACCCCGCACATTTAGGGTTACATTCAAACAAAAGCCTTTGCTGACGGTTCCTGAATGCCAACCATTGGAACTGCCCTATAATGCGGTAGCCTTAACAACTGATGAGTTTAATCGTGCTGGTAATTTCGACCGGCAAGGTAATTCACTGGCAGCCGAACTGATGCCCGAAAAGATCCTTTCGGATGGGGTTGAATTCAGTATACAGAATGATCCTGCTATTTTCAATTACGTCCGGGCGAATGGGGATACCATTCTTTTGCCTGAGCATCATGGCATGGATAAACTATTTCTTCTGGTGACTTCTGTAAAGGATGACCGTCGGGCTACTTTCCTGGTGGATGATAAGCCTTATCAGGTAAATGTGCCTTATTATTCCGGTTTCTATGGACAGTGGGGATGGAAAGGCGAAAGTGAGGGATATATCAAAGATGCTTCTATCGGTTATATTGCCAATCATAAACATAGTGCACACAAAGGAAATGACTCTTATAACTTTGCTTATCTGTACAAGGTATGTTTAGATATTCCGGCAAATGCCCGAATGCTGGTTCTGTCCAAAGATGCAGGTATCGCTTTATTCGCTGCAACGCTGACCGGTAATCAGAACTATGATACCGAACCGATTACGGAAATGCGTGTGTTGCCTTACCTGACCAAACAAATAGAGTATACATCCGAACCGGTACCCTTCTATCGGGAACGGAGTGCTTGGTAAACCTATTAACTGGCTATTATGAAAAATATTATATATAATTTTATTATATTGATTCTCTTTTGCCCTTGTTCCATGTGGGGGCAGGGGAAGGAGTACAGTTTCGATGAGAGAGGCATTTCCCGGCAGGTGTTGGAAAATTATCTGGAGCGTTCCATTACAATGGTCTATCTGTTGATGCCAGATAAACCGGAAGGACGTAGAGTGTATTCTTATCATGCCGATGATATGCGTATGGTCAAGGATATCGGAGCAAAGTTTATTGGTCGTTCCATTTACCGGTGGGGAGGCGAAAGCTTGTTGAACAAACCTGAATTCTGGAGTAAAGCGAAAGCATTTGCTGGTGAATTGCACGCCTATGACCCTGATATAATCCTTCAGGGGTGCCTGTTTGAGATCGTTACAGAGGAGGTGAATCAGGTGAAGATACCCGATTGGGTGTTTAAGGGGTATGGATTGCCGGTTGAATCACGTAACTTTTCTTATGTTGATATGCTGAATAAAGAAGGGCTTCTGGTCGATCATTGGCGTAAAGGCAGTAGTGTACCGGATATTAGTCGACAGGAAACTCAACTTTGGTTCTATTATCTTGCTTGTTCTTACATCAATGTCGGTTGCGAGGCTTTTCATCTTGGGCAGATCGAGTTGATTGGAATGAATGATCCGGAACGGGATTCCTGGGCTCGTGTCATTACTAAAATACGTGAGTATGCGCGTACTCATGCCCGCCGTCACTGGGTGTTGCTGGATGCCCATACTCCTTATGGAGGAATGGTAAGGAATGGGGTGAGCTTGCTCGACTTCAATTCTTTCCCGCTTCGCATCAAGGAAATTCCTTCTGAACCCTATAAAGCTGAACTTGCTGTGAATCATCTGGATGCTCTTTATAAAAAGAGCAAAGGGTGCATTTCCCCTAGCGGATGGAAATGCGAGCATCTGCCATATCTCGTGGAGTTTGATAATTATGGCAGGGGGAAAGAAGCGAATGTGGCGGATCTGAACTCCCATTTTGTATGGGGATGGGACGAAATTTCCTGGCTGTCCCTGCAACCGGAAGATTACCGGAATGAGTGGTTGACGTATGCGTATCATTGGATACATCGTACCGACCCGAATGGGCATCTGGAAATGCCCGGTTGCCGGATGATAACCTGTCCGAATCAAACCGAAGGTAACTATCGTGCCAATATGAGAAGTGAAGCATGTCCCTTTGGATACTCTCAGGAAGAAACAATCAAAGAACTTTGGAACAAATAATAACAACTGAAATATTAAATACCTAATTAAATTATTGCTACCATGAAGAAATGCTTTTTACTATTGCTCGTTTTTTTCTTGTTCGGGAGTCTGAATGCAGCACCCAAACATTCTAAGAATACTAAATATCCATCTTACAAAGGTTTGGTTATGGCTGGGTATCAAGGTTGGTTTCACCAACCGAGGAAAGGGGTAATGTACCCGGATGAGAACAGTGTCCGCATAGATATGTGGCCGGATGTGAGTGAGTATGAGAAAACATATCCGACGGGACAGAAATTGGCAGATGGCTCTACTGCCCGCTTTTTCTGTTCTACAGATGAGAGCACGGTAGATCTGCATTTCAAGTGGATGAAGGAGTATGGGTTGGATGGTGTATTCATGCAACGTTTCTTCGGGGCTGCCCGTCCGGAAGCACGCAGGCGGAGCACAGTGCTGGAGCATGCCATGAAGGCGGCTTCAAAATATGGACGTGCTATTGGGGTTATGTATGATTTGTCCGGCCTGGCAGCTAAAGGTGAAGATTGCTCCATGTTGATTGACGACTGGAAATATCTGGTTGATTCGCTGCGTGTAACTAATCAGACAGGTGAACAGACTTATGTCTTTTATAACGGCAAACCGTTGGTTACTATCTGGGGTGTCGGTTTTCCTGATCGTCCGTATGATATTCGTAATATCGGTTTGGAACGTTTTATCGATTTCCTCAAAAATGATCCGGAATACGGAGGCTGTAGCGTAATGTTGGGAGTACCTACTTTCTGGAGAGACCTGAATGCCGATTGCGTACATGATCCTTACTTGCACGAGCTTATCAGACAGGCGGATATTGTTCTGCCATGGATGGTGCAGCGCTTTACTCCGTTGCTCCACAATGATATGGATCGTTATCGGGATGTTATTCTCGATGATATAGCTTGGTGCAAAGAGAATAATATCGGTTATGTGCCTTGTGTGACTCCTGGATTCAGTTGGCACAATCTAAGTCGCCATGCATTCAAGGATGATGTGAAACCTTCCGGTTCTATTCCCCGTCAGGGCGGACGCTTCTATTGGCAACAGATTTCTACGGCAATCAATGCAGGGGCTACGATGCTGTATGTAGCTATGTTCGATGAAGTGAATGAAGGTACTGCCATTTTCAAGTGTACAGATAATCCTCCGGTGGGAAAAGAAGTCAAGTTTGTGGGTATGGATGGGATGCCGTCCGATCATTACCTGTGGCTGACGGGTGAGGCGGCAAAGATGCTTCGTCGTGAGAAACCGCTGAGCTTTGAGATGCCCCGGAGGGATACAAAATAGAAAATTGAAAAAACTGCGAATTATTAAGTTGAAATTAAGAGCTTTGTTAATCATGCAACTCTAATTTTGCTCATATTAACTATAAAAATTATAAAAAAAGCGTATGAAAAATTATTTGATTACCTTGGCTGCTTTGTCGTTGACATTGATGAGTTGCAACAACCAAAAGCAAGCTAAAACGGTTACTTTAGGTCCGAATCCTTTCATTACTCACATGTATACAGCTGATCCTTCTGCCCATGTATGGGAAGACGGACGTCTGTATGTTTATGCTTCTCATGATATTGATCCTCCGCGTGGATGCGATTTAATGGACCGCTATCATGTATTCTCTACGAATGACATGGTGAACTGGACGGATCATGGTGAAATATTGAACTCTTCGCAAGTGTCTTGGGGACGTAAAGATGGTGGCTTCATGTGGGCACCCGATTGTGCATATAGGAATGGTACTTATTATTTTTACTTTCCGCACCCGAGTGGTGATGACTGGAACAATACCTGGAGAGTGGGTATAGCTACCAGTAAACATCCTGCCAAAGACTTCACTGTACAGGACAAGTATATTGACATGATAGGAATGGAAGACGATTGCTTTGCCATGATAGATCCCTGCGTTTTTGTGGATGATGATGATCAGGCTTACTTCTACTATGGCGGTGGAGGTCGTTGTGTGGGTGCCAAAATGAAGGATAATATGATGGAACTGGCAGAACCGCTGCGTGCTATGGAGGGGCTGAAAGATTTTCATGAGGCTGCTTGGGTACATAAAAAAGACGGTGTGTACTATTTGTCCTATGCTGATAACCATGCGGAGAATGGCAAAGGGGCTAATCGTTTAAATTATGCAACTAGTAATTCACCGCTAGGACCGTGGACATATCAGGGTGTTTATCTGGAACCGACAGGTTGCGATACAAGTCATGGATCTATAGCTGAATATAACGGTGAATGGTATGCTTTCTATCATAACTGTTCTATTTCCGGAAGGGGAAACCTTCGCTCTATTTGTGTAGACAAGCTATACTATAATCCGGATGGAACTATCAAAGTAGTAGAACAAACAAAATAAATTTGTATGCGTCTATTTATTCATCTGTTGAAGTTGGGTTTCTTTATTGCTGCACTTGCTCTTACAGCTTGCAGCGATAAAGATACGCCGGGGGAAATACCTCCAGAAGTTCCCCCTGAAGTGCCAGAGGTAGATCCTCCGGTTCCTGATGGGCCGTATGAGTACGATTATGATATGGACTATGATTCGGAAGAATATCTGAAAGCTTATAAAGGAACGGCCTATAAAGGTCCGCACCGCGTGCCCGGCACTGTAGAAGCGGAAGACTTTGATGAAGGAGCACAGAATGTGGTCTATTATGAGAGCGACTCTAAACTGGCTGATGTGGGGTACAGAGGTTCCCACGCCGTTGATGTTCGTGCAGAAAGTAAGGCTTCCGGAGGTTATTATATCGGTGATGTACAGCCAGGTGAATGGATGTGTTATACGATTGAGGTAGATGAGGATGGTGCCTATGCCATTGAAACATTCTGTGTGAAAGGGGACGGATCGGAGGGAAGTTTTTACTTTGAGGTAGATGGTCGGGGTGTAAGCCGCAGTATAGATATGCCTCTTGGGGGATGGACGGATTTTAGCCATAAAGTGAAAGCTAATGGAATCCAGCTGACTAAAGGGAAACATGTACTGAAGTATTGTGCCAATACACCGGGAAACATCGATAAGTTCGTTTTAACGCGTACAGGTAAGTTGGAAGATATTTCTAATTCTTTCACTTACCCTGTTACGAAAGCAATGAGTAATCCCCTGTTTGTAGAGTGGGAGTCACCGATGTACAATAGTTGGATAAAGGGACTCCTTTACACAGCTGATGCTTCTGCGCATGTATGGAACATTGATGGGAAAGAAGTACTTTATGTGTATGCTTCGCATGATATGGAGCCTGCACTTGGATGCGACCGCATGGATCGCTATCATGTTTTTTCTACGGAAGATATGGTGAATTGGACCGATCATGGGGAGATAATGAATGCAGCCACAGTGCGAAAACATAATGGTTGGGGGTGTGATGGCTTCATGTGGGCTCCCGATTGTGCTTATAATCCGGAGAATCAAACCTATTATTTCTACTTTCCGCACCCGGCCAATGCTGCTAATTGGAATAGTACCTGGCGGGTGGGAGTAGCTACCAGTAAGTATCCGAATAAGGAATTCCGTGTAAGAGGTTATATCGAGGGTATGCCTCCGGAAATCGACCCTTGCGTATTTATAGATGAGGATGGGCAACCTTACATTTATAATGGAGGTGGAGGTAAATGCTATGGTGGTAAGTTACGGAAAGATGACTGGACGAAACTGGACGGAGAGGTTAAACCGATGACTGGCTTGAGTGATTTCCATGAAGCGACCTGGATACATAAATACAATGGTAAGTACTATCTATCGTATGCGGATAATAACCCGGGTGCCAATCGTTTGAGGTATGCAACAAGCGATTCTCCGTTAGGTCCATGGAAGTATGAGGGGATTTATCTGGAACCGACCACTTGTGACACAAGTCATGGTTCTATTGTAAAGTATAAAGGTCAATGGTATGCCTTCTATCACACTTCTGATTTTTCAGGACAGGGAAATCTACGTTCGGTTTGTGTAGATAAGTTGTTCTATAATTCGGATAGAACCATACAGGTCGTAAAGCAGACCCGCGGAAACAAATAGAAGTTAGATTGGCAGGATAAAAAATGTGAGGTTGTGTCAAAAGTAAGAATTACTATCATTTTGCTCTGTCATCCTGAACATAGTGAAGGATCTACTCCCCTGAAGCGCAGAGAAGAGATCCTTCGACAAGCTCAGGATGACGAAATGATACGCTTATCAGAGTTTCGACACAACCTCATACAATGAAAGTCTGTCAGACTTAATTGATTAACTTGAATTTAAAGAATAATACGATGAAGAACTTATTTTTTCTCTTCCTTTTTTCTCTTGTAGCGATGTCCGTAAGGGCTCAGTCTTTTACCGGTGAGAAGACGGATTGGCACGGCTTCGACCGCTACGATTTTGTAATGAGTGAAACAACATTCCAAATTAAACCTATCAAGGCAACACAACGTGAAGGAGCAGGTGTTGCGGGGCCGGAAAAAGGAATGCGTAGATGCATTGTAGTTGTTCCGAAACAGGCTGCTGAAGGTAATCCATGGTCATGGCGTGGTTGCTATTGGGATCATCAGCCACAAGCGGAAATTGAGTTATTGAAGCGTGGCTTTCATATTGTTTACATCACTACCGATCCTGATCAGACATGGGAAGTATGGTATAATTTTCTGGTGAATGAGCACGGCTTTTTTCCTAAACCTGCGTTTATTGGTATGAGTCGCGGCGGAGCCAATTCTTTTACTTGGGGGACAGAACATCCTGATAAAGTTTTGGCTATTTGTGCCGATAATCCCGGACTTTCACAAAAAAGTTTGATGGGAATGGATAAACTTGCCAGACAGGATGTCCCTATCTTGAATATCTGTGGTAGCATCGACCCTATACTCAATAATACTTATGCCATTCAAGGTGTTTATCAAGGTAATGGTGGGCGTATGTCGGTTTTGATCAAAGACGGTACGGCACATCATCCGCACAGCTTGCAGGATCCGAATATTATTGCGGATTTTGTCGAACAGGCTTATAAGGAAAAACCGGCTGAGAAGCCTGCATTTCTGCCCGATAAATACAAAAAAAGTAATTTCTACAGTACAGATCCTATTTATTCGTATGCTGAATATGATAAACTCTGGATTACCTCATGGGGACCTTATTTTACAGGTAATTATAATAAATATATGTTCTCATTGGAAGGTGTGGAAGGACTGGTTACGGTTATCGCTCCTGAGAAACCTGCTGCCGGAAATCCTTGGATTTTCCGTTGCGATCAGCCGGATGGTAATTCTGCTGTAGATTTGGGATTGCTTGCACGTGGTTTTCACATAGTGGTTGCTCCCATTGCTTATAATGCTGATGGTCCTTTATTTGACCAGTGGAGCATTGCATACAATTATCTTGTGAGTAAGGGATTTGCAGCACATCCGGTTGTAGCCGGTCGTGGAGGTGCGACAGGAGAAGTTTATGCCTGGGCTATTGAGAACCCTGATAAGATAGCCGGAATCTATGGGGAAAATCCTATTTTGCGTTCTTCTTTAGCGAAGATTCAGCCATTGGATAATCTGAAACCGCTTGCCGAGGCGAAGGTTCCTATTCTGCACGCTTGCGGAAGCCTGGATCCTAATTTGAAGACTCAGACTGTTGAAGCTAAAAAACGCTATGCAGGCAAGATGACAGTAATCATTGATGCAGGACGTGGGCATTATCCGATTACTCCTGAAAACCCGAAGAAATTAGTAGAATTGATTGAAAAGATGATTAAATAGTAGACAAATTAGCCACTTTATTCAAATTTAATTAGCGATTAAGTCTTTTTTAATTGAAAGGGAAAGTGCTGAGCCTTACATTTGCCTTCAAGAAATAAATATAAACTAAAACTGTTATATTATGAAAATTACACATTGCCTGGCTTCTGTAGCTTTAGTTTCCATGTTGGGCGCTTGTAGTGGAGTACAAAACCAAGTAGCCGCCGTGAAAGGTCCGGTGGACTATGTGAATCCTTACATGGGAAATATCAGTCACTTGCTGGTGCCTACTTTCCCGACTATTCACCTGCCGAATAGTATGCTTCGTGTCTATCCCGAACGGGCGGATTATACAACAGATCAGTTGAAAGGTCTTCCTTTGATTGTGACTAGTCATCGTGGTAGTTCTGCTTTCAATCTGAGTCCGTATCAGGGAGATAAACTTCGTCCGGTTATAGCTTATAGCTATGATGATGAGAAGTTGAAACCTTATTATTATGAGGTGGTTCTCGATGACGAGGAAATTAAAGTGAAGTATGCACCTTCTCATCAGTCGGCTCTTTATCAGATAGATTATAGTCAGCAGGATAAGCCTGTATACATGATGATCAATTCGCGTAACGGTGCTATCAAGGCAGGTGACGGTTTTGTGAGCGGTTATCAACAACTGGAGAATAATACGCGGGTTTACCTGTATATAGAATCGGACGTTACCCCTATAGAAACAGGTATTCTGGCTGATGGTAAAATAGATGCAGACAAGAAAGAAGCAGAAGGGCGTAATGCCTGTGCTGTAATGCACTTTGCAGACGGAACAAAAACAGTCAACTTGCGCTATGGAATTTCATTTATAAGTGAAGAACAAGCCAAGAAAAACCTGCAACGTGAATTGCCTGATTATAATCTGCAGGCTTTAGCAGAAAAGGGACGTCAGATCTGGGATAAAGCATTGAGCGATATTCAGGTAGAAGGTGGCAGTGAGACAGATAAACAGGTTCTTTATACATCGCTTTACCGTGTATTCGAACGTCCGGTTTGTATCAGCGAAGGCGGTCGTTATTTCAGTGCATTCGACGGAAAGATACACGAAGATAATGGTGAGCCGTTCTACACAGACGATTGGATTTGGGATACTTACCGTGCTGCCCATCCTTTGCGTCTTTTGATTGATGAAGGAACAGAAAAGAATGTGATTGACTCTTATTTGCGCATGGCGGAACAGATGGGAGATATGTGGATGCCTACTTTTCCTGAGATTACAGGTGACTCTCGTCGTATGAACTCTAATCATGCTGTGGCAACCGTAGCGGATGCGGCTGCTAAAGGCTTACAATTCGATTTGGCTAAAGCCTATGAAGCTTGCCGTAAAGGTATTGAAGAAAAAACATTGGCTCCGTGGTCGGGTGCTGCTGCCGGTTGGATTGATGATTTCTATAAGAAGAACGGATATATCCCTGCACTTCAGG
>OHAQ01001348.1_pt1 | contig 19217 bp, 17 predicted proteins | sample 1577111 | NCBI WGS metagenome assembly OHAQ01 (sample SAMEA3541549, study PRJEB24748) | human gut metagenome | biome: human gut; feature: human-associated habitat; material: faeces | place: China | collected 2012 | reverse complement strand
ATCCTCTGCTCCTGCAAAGGCAGTCGCATTTTGCTCCGCAAAACAAGGAGGATTGTAATGTCAATTAGTTTACAGAAAGGACAGAAGGTCAGTCTGTCAAAAGATAACGCAGGATTGTCAAAGATTATTGTCGGTCTTGGATGGGATGAAGTGCAGCAGTCTTCATCCGGAGGTGGATTCTTAAGTGCTTTATTCGGGGGCGGATCAAAGCAGCAGCCGATCGACTGTGATGCATCCGCACTGATGTTAAAGAATGGAAAACTGGTGGATAAATCAGACATCGTTTATTTTGGTAATTTGCACCATAAATCAGGTACCGTAAATCATCAGGGAGACAACCTGACAGGAGCCGGTGATGGAGATGACGAGCAGATCGTGATCGACCTTGCAAAAGTACCACAGGAGTATGACAAAATCGTAATCGTTGTAAATATTTATCAGGCGGTTCAGAGACATCAGCATTTTGGCATGATTGAGAATGCATTCATCCGTTTAGTTGATGCAAGAAACAATAATGAAATGTGCAAGTACAACCTGACTGAAAATTATTCCGGTATGACGGCAATGATATTTGGAGAAGTGTACAGACATAACGGAGAATGGAAGTTCAGTGCTGTTGGTCAGGGGACAAATGACCCTGGACTTGGCGAACTGAGCAGAAGATTTGTATAAATAGACTTGATACTTTAGAGGAGGTTAATTACCCAAAATGAGTAACATAAATAAAGAAGAGCTGATGAGAGGTCTGTCAGACTCACAGGTAAACAAGAGCAAACAGGATTTTGGAACAAATGCTCTTGCAAAAAAAGAGACAGAATCACTGTGGTCAATGTTCATCGGAGCATTTGATGACATTTGGATCAAAGTATTATGTGCAGCACTGGTCATGAAAATCGTTATTTCCGTTATCGGTGTATTTGTACCGGCATTAGCGGGAGAAAATGATGTTGTTGAGATCATAAGTATTGTTTTGGCAATTGCGCTTGCAACCGGCTTCAGTACTTTATCGGAATACCGCAACAGTTCGAGAAGTGAGGCATTGCAGGAAGAGTATAACAAGACTTATGCGAAAGTCATGAGAAATGGAAAACTGGTCAATATCCTTACCAGTGAGATCGTAAAAGGAGATACGATCCTTGTTCAGGCTGGTGATAAGGTGCCGACCGATGGTGTGTTATTTGAAGGACATATAAAGGTTTCACAGGCTGCATTAAACGGTGAGTCAAGAGACGAGAATAAAACGGCTGCGGACAATCTCGATGAGGCTGAATCGACAGATTATGCATCTGCTAACAAAGTATTTATGGGATCGGTAGTGACCTCTGGCGAAGGTTATATGGTCGCAACAGTGATCGGTGATGCATCCGAGCTTGGAAAGATCAACAAGGCTCTGACGGATGACAATGAAGAGGATGAGAGAAAAGATACTTCAAGCCTGAAACTGGAAGTGGTAGCTGCCGGTATCGGTAAACTTGGTGTATCTGCGGCTGCCATTGCGGGCGTATTAGATGTTGTACTGAATCTGATTCGTACGGACGAACCGATCACAGTTGTTTTTGTTCTGCTTCTGGTCGCAGAGGCAGTCATGCTGATGGCGTCCATCGTTATCATGGCGGTGCCGGAAGGTCTTCCGATGATGAACAGTCTGGTGCAGTCCATGAACACAGAGTCCATGTACAAGAAAAATATTCTTGTCAGTCATAAGGCAGCGTTTTCGGATTCTGCATACATGAATGTCTTATTCAGTGATAAAACAGGAACCATCACACAGGGTAATTTATCATTGGTGGAATTTATCACCGGTGATGGTAAAATCGTGGATCATATTCCTAATCAGGAATTTATTGAAGCGATCACATTAAATAACCTTGCAAAAATATCTGAAGGAAAACCGATCGGAAGCAACAACATGGACAGGGCTCTTTTAGGATATGCATTAGAGCACGGTTATGATGATTCAAAAAATGATCCGGATAAAGTTGCTGATATCAGCGGATTTGATTCTGAGAAGAAATGTGCGACTGTTACACTGAAAAACGGACTGGTTTACTGGAAAGGTGCAACAGAAAATATCATCGGTAAAGTAACGCATTATATGCTTCCATCCGGTGAGGAAAAAGAGTTCACTTCTGCAGATAAAAAAGCCGTGGAAGATCAGATGCTCGCCCAGGCAAAGAGAACGATGAAATTGCTTTCTGTTGCCAAAATCGCAGATGGAAAAACAGTTCTGATGGCAGTGCTATGTTTAAGAGATAACGTAAGAACCGATGCGGTTGAGACCGTTGAGATTTTAAACAATGCCGGTATCCAGGTTGTTATGGTAACCGGTGATGCTGAGGAAACAGCAGTTGCCATCGCAAAAGAAGCCGGAATCTTAAAAGATGAGAAGAATGACGTTGTTCTTACCCATGAGGAATTAGAGCAGATGTCAGATGAAGAATTAAAGAAAAAACTTCCGAACCTTCGTGTGGTAAGCAGAGCAAAACCGCTTGATAAGAAGAGACTTGTCTCTATTTCACAGCAGCTTGATAATGTCTGCGGTATGACAGGAGACGGTGTCAATGATGCACCGGCATTAAAACAGGCAGATATCGGATTTGCCATGGGAGACGGTACAGCAGTTGCCCAGGAGGCAGGTGACGTTGTCATCTTAAATAACAGTCTGACATCCATTAAAGACTGCGTATTAAACAGTAGAACGATGTCTAAGTCAGTAGGTAAATTCCTGATCTTCCAGCTGACGGTAAATATCAGTACCCTTTTGATGAACATCATCGCACCGATCCTCGGATGGACAGAGCCGTTTTCCATTGTACAGATCTTATGGATCAACCTGATCATGGATACATTGGCAGCCATGGCATTTGGTGGAGAGCCGATCCTTGACCGTTACATGAATGAAAAACCGGCACTCAGAAAAGATAACATTTTAACAACTTATATCAAATCTGCGATCGGAACCAGTTCTGTATTTATTACACTCGGTTCGATCCTGATCCTGGAAAATATCGGTGGCATCACGGATTTTGTAACACCGGCAGGTTGTGCTGACCCGGAATTATATGAAAAAACATTTATGTTTGCGTTTTTCATTTATTCCATTATCTTTAACAGTTTAAATACCAGATCAGAGAAATTTAATGTATTTGAACACATCAGAGAAAATAAGAACTTTATCATTGTCATGGGTGCGATCTTTGTACTGCAGACCGTCATCATTGAGATCGGTGGTCAGGTGTTCAGCACAACAACACTTAATGCGAAAGCATTATTTGTTTCCGTGCTGTTAGCAGTGCTCATCATCCCGGTTGATATGGTAAGAAAAGCCATCGTTTCGAAAAAATGATTGTCTTTCATACTGATTTAGATAATACGATCATCTATTCCTATAAACATGACATCGGGATGCGGAAGCGAAATGTGGAATTCTATCAGGGGAGGGAAATATCCTACATCACAGAGGAAACATATCGTCTTTTGCAGCAGGTAAAAAATGAAATGCTGATTGTTCCAACGACCACAAGAACGTTGGAACAATATCAGCGCATCGACCTTGGAATTGGACAATTCCCCTATGCATTAGTCTGTAACGGCGGTGTTCTTCTGGTAGATGGTATGCGGGATGAAGCGTGGTATCAGGATTCCCTGCACCTTGTGTCGGATAGCAGGGATGAAATGAATCTTGCAATGGAACTGCTAGAAAAAGATCCACGCAGAAAATTCGAACTCCGGTATATTGAAAAGCTGTTTCTCTTTACAAAATGTAATGATCCCCAAACAGTTGTAAATGATTTAAAAACATCTCTCAATATAAAATATGCAGATGTCTTTTCCAACGGCGAAAAAGTATATGTAGTACCGCGTTCTCTGAATAAAGGAACGGCAATAGATCGCCTCAGACAGAAACTAAAACCGGAATTCGTGATTGCCGCCGGAGACAGCGCCTTTGATATCCCCATGATATTAACCGCCGACCGCGGACTTGTCCCACACGGATTCACACAAAAATATGAAATCCCCAAAACATCCGTAACCCGGAAAAAAATAGATGAGATGCATCCGAAAAAAATATTTTCAGATGCCCTATTAGAGCAATGTCTGAAAATAAAAACGGAGTCCGTTGCAAAAGGTATCATCCACCCAGGATGATGCCACTTGCAACAGACTCCGTTTTTACCTGTAAAGTTAAAATTCTAAAGAGGTTACAGCCTGGCAGCATGCAATACAGGTGCCCCCTCGCACAAACTTACCCCCACAAAACTAAAACCTCCTCTTTAGGCATCTTAACCTTTACAGGTATGTACCACTAATCCATACTCACACTGATTCCGCCGCTGCGTTCCGAAGGCTGAATAATCACCGTAACCGGACAATTCCCATGCCACTCAAACTGATAAGACTCACCGGAAGCCTGTCCGATAAATGTTTTCCAGGAGATATCTGCCGTCACCTGAGGATCACAGTGTCCATTTCCAACCCAGCATACAACAGCATCCGGATCCACAGAGAGCGTATCCTGAGACATCACGTTGCTTAAAACAATCGGGTTGCCATTACAGAGCACGGCGACATATGCATCTTTTCCGCGCGCGGTCAGAGTGGAGGTGGCAAGACCTTTCTGGGAAAGCACACCGACACCGATAAAACGGACACTGTAATCACAATCCTGGGAGAAAGCGAGAATATTTTCAGATTCTACGGAGATCGTCTCACCCTGTTCTAAATGATAGACAACAATGTGCTGTCCGTAATTTGCGTAATAGGTAACGGAATCACCATTTAAAGTTACTTTCATAAGCGGAAGATTTTCACCGGTGAATCTTCGTGCAATCTGACCGAGCAGAGCCTGACCGATATTATTTTGTGGTCCGAGTAAAACCTTCTCAAATTTGTAATTTTTTCCACCGGCATTCTCTCCGGCAATAAAAGCACCGGCCTTTGTAAAGAGCACATCACTGCCTGTGCAGGTAACCTTTAAAGTAAGTTCGTTTACTGTTTCAAATGTTAACATAACAAATTCCCTCCAAAATCTAATCCTTTGTTTTAAATAACCTGAACTCCATACATCTCGCATAATCCTGCGAGATCTTTTGCCACGCCGTTTCCGATGGCATTAAATTTCCATGCGCCGTTATGCAGATACAGTTCGCCGATCATCATGGATGTTACATTTGAGTAATATTCATCCATTTTAAAGCTGACTAATTCGGCACCGGCAGAATCCATAATGCGGATATAAGCGTCCTGAAGCATTCCGAAGTTTAGATTTTTTTCTAATGCTTCGTTGATCGTCAACACAAATACGATTCTGGCAACGGATGTATCCAGTTTGGTGAAATCAACGGAAATGCTTTCGCGGTCAGCACCGTCCTCAACATGAAAAACCGTGCTGTGATCAGGGCTTTCGGTCTGCCCGTAAAAGACGAACCAGGAATCACCGATCACCTTGCCTGATGCACCGAGCAGAAATACGGACACATCCACATCACAGGCAGGATTTTTGACATTCCATCCAAGACATGCCTTTATGGAAGTGAGTTTCCCGGAATTCTCCAGCGGTGTTTTCTGACCTTTTTGCACCATATGTACCAGTGGAGGTAAAGGTTTTGACGCCGGTGTGGATGCAGGGTGCATAGCACTGGGGTGCATAGCACTAGGGTGCATGGCAGTGTGTTGCATGGAAGAAGTCGTTCCGGAAGATGCTTTTGATGCAGTCTGAGATTGTGTGTGGTTGATCGAAGTGATAGTTCGTGTTGTTTTAGCTCCCTCGACTTTCCGCTCGTTGATGGAAAGAACGGTCTGCCTGGTGACGGGAGCAGAGGATCTCATTGGAATATCTACCATAATAAAAAAACCCCTTGTCATTTAGTAAAATAATAGAGTGTACGCTTTGCGGGCAATCTATTGTTATGAATTAATAAGTTTCTGGATTTCATTTTAAGTGATTCTGATAGAGGTGTCAAATTGCGAAATGTTGACAAGAAGGAGACATACATATATGATAAAAAATAGAAAAAGGAGGAAATGAGAATGAAAAAGAAAATCAGACTATTGGCAGTATGCGCAATTATGCTTTGTGGCATGATTGTCGGGGGAATTGCAAAGCCGGCAGAGGTTATGGCAAAACAAACGATCAAGGCAACAAGGGAAATGAAAGATGCGCCGAAGATTCAGTTGGATAAGTTATACCATATTGCGGCAAATGATTCACCACAGGCAGGGAAGGCAGATATTCTGGCATGGAACAGCCATGAGTGGAATTATTATGATTTTGTTACTGTAAAACTGACAGAAAAGACAAATCTTACACTTTTTGCACAGGAAACAGGTGGAAGTGACTGCTGGATTCAGCTCTACAATTCAGATGGCGAAAGAGTAGGCGAAGAATATAATGTTGGAACACGGTCAGGAGTATTGAAAAGAACAGAAAAATATTCTCTGATGGCAGGAACTTATTATTTAGGATTACAGCCACATGCAACTGCTGACATTCAGCTAAAATCAGAGAAAAAAATAGTGCTTTCTGAAAAAAAGGTTATTCTTGAGCCTGGCGACAAAACAACAATCGATGCAGTTTTAAAAAAATCAGATAAAGTTGTCAAGAATACGAAATTTACATATAAGTCAACAAAAACATCGGTTGCAAAGGTTTCATCAAAAGGAAAAATCGTTGCAGTAGCGCCGGGAAGCTGTAAGATTTCCGTAAAATCACAAGGTGTAACCAGCAATATAACTGTTATTGTACTCCCGAATAAAGTAAATAATATAAAACGGGTTGCGGCAACTAAGCAGTCCATAAAATTATCCTGGAAAAAGCAAAAGGGCGTATCCGGGTATGAAGTGTGGATGTATGATCCGGATTTAGAGGAGTTTACGAAAGTAAAGACGGTAGCATCTGATTTTTCATCTGCAAACATTATACAGTTAAAGAAGGGGACAACGTATAAGTTCCGCGTTCGTGGATTTGTGAAATCAGGTTCTAAAAAATATTATGGCGAATTCGGAAAAACATATAAACTGAAGACAAATAAGTAATTATTGATCGAAAAACAGGAAATAGAAATCAAACATTTTATATGAGAAATAAGTTAGGGAGGTCGGATGGGCTTCCCTAATTTTTTTGATCGGATTTATTTGGAAATTATAGAAGATCCTTGTTATAATACAACAGGTAAGCAGAACAAACAGCTTCTATGGCATACAGGAATTTGAGATACAAATAATGGAATGTATGTTTGACAGATCATTTTATTATGATGAATAAAAATGCAGGAATGGAGAATTTATGCAGATCTATGTGGATGCGGATGCCTGCCCGGTGGTGGGAATCGTGGAAGAACTTGCAATCAAATATAAGATACCGGTGACGCTGTTATGTGACACGAATCACGTTTTATATTCTGATTACAGTGAAGTAAAGATCATTGGTGCCGGGGCAGATGCGGTGGATTTTGCACTGGTTAATTTATGCCGGAAGGGAGATATCGTTGTGACACAGGATTATGGGGTAGCGGCGATGGCACTTGGAAAAGGTGCATTTGCGATCCATCAGTCCGGAAGGTGGTACACGGATGATAACATCGACCGGATGCTGTTAGAGCGCCATATGAATAAAAAGGCGAGGCGGGCATCCGGGAAGAATCATCTGAAAGGACCAAAAAAGAGAAACACGGAGGATGATATGCATTTCCGGGAAAGTTTTGAAAAAATGATTCGAAAGGGAATGGAGAATATTTATGGCACAACATGAAAAATTTTATTTAAATGGTACCTGGCAGTTAAAAAAAGCGGATGAAACACTGCTCTGCCCGGTGGAGATTCCGGGTTCAGTACTTTCCGGACTGACAGAACACGGTTTACTTGAAGATCCATTTTACCGGATGAATGAGTACCCGACAAGAGAGCTGCTGAAAAATGATTTTATTTTTTCAAGGGAATTTGAACTGAAAAAAGAAGAGGGAAGAGTGTATGCACTCTGCTGTGACGGAATCGACACGGTGGCAGATATTTTTATCAACGGCATGCTGATAAAGCATGTGGATAACATGCATCTTCGTTACCGGATCCTGTGCACAAATGTCCTGAAAAACGGGACAAACAATATCACAGTGAAAATCCATTCTGCAATCGCATATGTAAACGAACATGTGCCGGCAGCGGGAAAAGAGATTCATTACACGGCATGCGGTGCGATGGAAGGAAATCAGTATATCCGGAAAGCACATTCCATGTTTGGCTGGGACTGGGGTCCACAGTTACCGGATATGGGGATCTGGCGTGATATTTTTATTGACAGCTATGAGAAGGCAGAACTGTCTGATCTGCATATCAGACAGGAACACATAGATGGAAAAGTTTTTCTGTCGGCAGAAACAAAAGTGATGTTGCCGGAAAAGGCACAGGACGGTGAAATTGCGGAAGCTGAGTATCTGGTATTACCACAGAGTGCGGAAAGTAATGCCCGGATATTGAAAGAAAGTGTGGGAAACAATGATTCGACACTGGCAGAGAATGCAGATAATCTTGAGGTAAAAATCACGTTGCAGACACCGGATGGAAAACAGATTTCTTTTTCGGATGGAAAATGTCTGGTTGAAGATCCGAAACTCTGGTGGCCGAACGGATACGGTGCACAGCCGCTTTATACGGTGCGTGCGGAACTTTTTCTGGGCGGAGAATTTCTGGATGTAAAAGAGCTGCGCATTGGTCTGCGTACATTGACGGTCAGCCGGGAAAAGGATGCATGGGGTGAGGAGTTTGCATTTTGTGTCAATGGGGTAAAGATTTTTGCCAAGGGTGCGGATTATATCCCGGAGGACTGTATTTATTCAAAGATTACACCTGAGCGCATTTATGAATTGCTGGATATTGCGGTGGCGTGTCATTTTAACTGTATCCGTATCTGGGGTGGTGGATATTATCCGGCGGATGTTTTCTATGATTACTGTGATGAGCATGGTCTGATCGTATGGCAGGATTTTATGTATGCCTGCAATGTCTACGAACTTACGGATGCGTTGCGGGAGAGCATTATAGAAGAAACAAAAGATAATGTAAAAAGATTAAGACACCACGCAAGTCTTGGACTTTGGTGTGGCAACAATGAGATGGAATCAGCCTGGGATCACTGGGGTGGTTTTAATGATCATTCGGATGCATTAAAACAGGATTACCTGACAATGTTTGAAAAGCTGATCCCGGAAGCATTAAAGAGTGAAGATGATGCAACGTTTTACTGGCCTTCTTCCCCATCATCCGGCGGTAATTTTACGGACCCGGACAGCGATGATATCGGGGATCGTCATTACTGGGATGTATGGCATGGAGAAAAGCCGTTTTCTGACTATGAAAATTACTATTTTAGATTTTGCTCAGAATTTGGATTCCAGTCGTTCCCTTGTAAAAAAACCATCAATACCTTTACCCTGCCTGAGGATCGCAATATCTTTTCCGAAGTTATGGAGAGTCATCAGAAAAATGGTTCTGCAAATGCTAAAATTCTGCATTATATTGCGGAGAACTTTTTATATCCAAAAGATTTTGAGAGTCTGATCTATATCAGCCAGGTGCTGCAGGCAATCGCAATCAAAAGCGGTGTGGAACACTGGCGCAGAAACAGGGGACGCTGTATGGGTGCAATTTACTGGCAGTTAAATGATAACTGGCCGGTCGCATCCTGGGCAAGTATTGATTATTTTGGAAGATGGAAGGCACTGCAGTATTTTTCAAGACATTTTTATGCGGATGTACTCGGCAGCTTAAAGGTATCTGAAGATGCAGTCTATACGCCATATCTGCAAAATGAGACAATGCAGGAAGTATCGTCTGATGTCACGGTTTTCGTGAAAAATATGCTGGGGGAAGTTCTCTGGAAAAATTCGCAGCGTGCAGTATGTGAACCGTTGTCCGTGAAAGCAATGGGACCGGTTTCTTTGAAAGATGTGATAGAAGGCAGGGAAAGTGAAGTTTTTGTGGAGGCGGTATTTACACACTCCGATGGAACTTTGAGCCGTCAGGTTGAAATGCCAAAACCGTATAAACATATGCAGATCAAAAAAGCAGAGATTACTTTTGATGTAATGATAGAAGGCGATCTGCTGACGGTGCGGTTAAAATCAGATGCTCCGGCATTTTTCGTTTCAGTGGAGAGTAATGTGGATCTGGTCTGGTCGGATAATTTTATGCATCTGACCGGAAAAGAACCTTATGAGATTACGGCTGTTTTGCCGGAGGGGGCAGAAGGCGTGCCTAAGATCCGGGTACGGTCACTGTGCGATTCATGGGAAGTGGAAGAATAACTCTAAAACAGAACAGCTTTACACCTTCTTATACAAGTGTTATCATAAAATTAGTTAGAAATAACTAACATATGAAAAACATTTTAAAGAAGGTAGAATTCTATGAAAGTATATTGTTTTGGAGAGAAAGAAAAACCGGTTATTTTCCTTTTCCCGGGAACCTGTTGTCACTGGAAAGGAAATTTTGGAAAAGTGATAGAGCCGTTAGAAGAATATTTTCAGGTGGCATGTGTTTCCTATGATGGATTTGATGAGACGGAGCAGACAGAGTTTCCAACGATGACAGAGGAAACAGAAAAGATAGAGCAGTACATAAAGAAAGAATTTGACGGACATATCTGTGCTGCGTATGGCTGTTCGCTGGGTGGTTCCTTTGTCGGACTGCTCGCAGCACGCGGAAACATCCATATGGATTATGGTATTTTAGGCGGTTCTGATTTAGACCAGTCCGGAAAACTCTGGGCAAAGCTGATGACGAAATTGATGATGCCGGTTTTTTATCCGTTTATCACGAAAGGAGAGATAAAAATTCCTTTCATGAAAAAGAAAATGGACAGGATGATGGCAGAAGACGATGGCTATATCAAAGCATTTATGGATATGATAAAGACACCGGATGCTGATATGAGCCACATTACAAAAAAGAGTGTCGAAAACCAGTTTTATTCTGATCTGATCACGCCACTGCCAGATCAGATCGACCCGCCGGGAACAGAGATACATATTTTATATGCCCTTAAAATGGGAGAAAAGTATCGTGCGCGATATCAAAAGCATTTTAAAAGACCGGTTCTGCATGAGTTGGATCTGCAGCATGAAGAACTGCTTGCAGTTTATCCGGATAAGTGGGTGAAACTGATCACGGAGATCTGTGGTGGGTGAATCGGGTTTCCCAGCAAATGATGGTTTGTTTATGAAATATAAGGCAGAATGGGACAGACTTGCAGATAAGATGGTGAACCTGGGTACCCTTACAGAAATGGATATGGCAGCCTTTGCAGGTTATTGTCAGTCCTATGCAAGATGGAAGGAAGCCGAGGAATTCATAGAGAAACATGGAACAATTGTAAAGACTCCAAGTGGTTACTGGCAGCAGGTGCCCCAGGTATCGATTGCGCAGACAAACTTAAAGGTAATGCTTAAGTTCTGTAGTGAGTTTGGACTGACGCCTTCTTCCAGAAGCAGAATGATAGCAGGAGAGGTCCAGGAAGGCAGCGTGGACGAGATGGAGTTTTTATTGCTAGAGGGTAATGGCTGATGGCTGAAACTAGGCCAAAGGATTATCCGAGGCTTATGGACTATCAGCCCACAAAGTTTATGCTGCCGACTTCTCATTACGATGAGGGCAAGGCTGATAGAGCTGTGAAGTTCATTGAAAACCTGCGTCATACAAAGGGTAAGTGGGCCGGAAAAAGGTTCTGGCTGCTTCCCTGGCAGGAGCAGATCATTCGCGATATTTTCGGTATCGTGGGTGAGGATAATTGTAGGCAGTTTCGTACCGCTTTCATAGAGATTGGAAAGAAGAATGGAAAGAGTGAACTTGCTGCGGCAGTCGCTCTTTATTTGCTTTATGCAGACAATGAGCCAAGCGCCGAGGTATATGGTGCAGCCGCAGATCGTGGCCAGGCTTCCATTGTATTCGATGTAGCCAATCAGATGGTGAAGATGACACCGGCACTTATGAAACGAAGCAAAATCATGAGTGCTGGTAAGCGTATCGTGAATTATTCCAACCAGGGATTTTACCAGGTACTATCTGCAGAAGTTGGTACCAAGCATGGTCTTAATGTTTCCGGCCTGGTGCTGGATGAGGTGCATGCGCAGAAAACCAGAACTTTGTACGATGTCCTTACTAAAGGTTCCGGCGATGCAAGAGAGCAGCCATTGTTTTTCTTGATTACAACAGCGGGTACAGAGAAGGAGAGTATTTGCTATGAACTGCATACCAAGGCTAAGGATATCCTGGATGGAAGGAAGATTGATCCAACCTTCTATCCGGTAGTTTTTGGCCTTACCGATGATGACGATTGGCATGATGAAGCAAACTGGTACAAAGCAAATCCCTCCCTGGGACAGACCATTCAGATTGACAGAGTGCGAGATGCCTATAAGGAGGCTCTGCAAAATCCAGCAGAGGAGAACGTGTTTAAGCAGCTTCGTCTTAACATGTGGGTATCCAGTCTTACCCGGTTTATTCCGGAGCAGATATACGATCAGGGAAATGAATCCATTGATATGGATAGCCTTCTTGGGAGAGAGTGCTACGGAGGATTGGACCTTTCGAGCACAGGAGATATTACTGCTTTGGTGCTTGTATTTCCCCCAAGGACAGAAGAAGAAAAATATATTCTTTTACCGTTCTTCTGGATCCCGGAAGATACGATTCCAATCAGGGTAAGGCGAGCATCGGTTCCATACGATGTATGGCGTGCTCAGGGATATCTGATGGCTACGGAAGGTAACGTGGTCAATTATGACTTTATTGAAAAATTCATTGAGGACCTGGGAACTAAGTATCACATTTTGGAGATTGCGGTGGATAGATGGAATGCCACCATGCTTACCCAGCACCTGATGGATGATGGATTTACAATGGTTCCGTTTGGCCAGGGTTACAAGGATATGAGCCCAGCCACTAAGGAGTTTTATAAATTACTCATGGAAGCTCGTATCGCGCATGGAGGAAATCCGGTGCTTCGTTGGATGAGTGGAAATGTAGTAGTAGAGCAGGACGCAGCAGAGAACATCAAGGTTACAAAGGCCAAATCGCCGGAGAAAATTGACGGTATCGTGGCTGCGATTATGGCGGTTGATAGAGCTGTGAGAAATCAGGGAAATTGTGAAAGTGTGTATGATAATAGGGGAATAATCATATTATAACAGGAGGAGGTGATAAGGTGCATTTTGTTGAAAATAGTCATGTTTTCTGCTATGATAATACTGACTTAGTTATAGGAGGTATTAGAGTGGACCAGATAACAAAAAAGTTTTTAGGTGAGTTTTGCAACTCATATGAAATAGATGGGAAAGAAGAAGATAAAGCATTTGAACACTTTTGCAATTTTTGTTGCGTAAATAGAGAAAATGGGATTGTTGATATAAAGTTAGAAGAATTTTCAACAGGAAAAAATGCGCAAGGAATCGATGGTATAGGGATTATTGTTAATCATAAACTGGTTACGTCGGTATCAGAGATTGAGTTTCAGATACAAAATTCTCGAATGTTGGATGTGAATTTTGTGTTTATTCAAGCAAAGACTTCTTCATCGTTTGATAATACTTTAATGTTGAATTTTTTTGAGTTCACAAAATCATTTTTCGGTGATGATGCTTCGGAATTTACAACGCAAGAGGTTAAAGATTTTTTTGAAATGAAGGAATACATTTATAATCATGCGGAGTATATGACAGAAGCTAATCCAAAGCTGTCCATGTATTATGTAACAACAGGAAAATGGACTGGCGACAAAACATTAACAAAGGTGAAAGATCGAAATGTGAAAGAATTAATGGATCTTAATATTTTTTCAGAAGTGAGATTTACTCCTTGTGGAGCAGCAGAAATACAGACAATGTATCGAAATACAAAGAATGTTATGTCTGCTAAATTCAAATTTGAAAAAAATATTGTTATGTTTAGTGATGAAGATAATAAAAGTATTGGATATAGTGGAGTTATCCCGTTCAGCGAATATCGAAAAATTATAATAGGCGAGGCCGATGCGCTTAAACCTGTTTTTGATGATAATATTCGTGACTTTTTAGGTGATACAAATCCGGTTAATAAAGCAATAATGGACACATTAAAGACAAAAGATGTTAATTCATTTTGTATGCTTAATAATGGAATAACTATCATTGCAGATAAGCTAACAATGACAGGAACCACCACAGTTTTAACAGATTATCAAATTGTAAATGGGTGCCAGACAAGTCACGTTTTGTATGACAATAGGAATATAGAATGGATAGATGATTTGTTGATACCTATTAAGGTCATTGAGACAACAGATGACACAACTAAAAATAGGATAACAAAGGCAACAAATAGTCAGACATCTATAAAACCTGAACAGCTTGAGGCGTTATCTGAATTTCAAAAAGGATTGGAAACATTTTATAGTACTTTTCCAGAAGAAGATAGATTGTATTATGAAAGACGAACAGGTCAATATCGTTTGGAATCCATTCCAAAAACAAGAATCATTAATATTCCACAACAGATAAAATCAGTAACCGCAATGTTTCTAAACAATCCACATGGAGTTTCAGGTAATTATGGCGCTATTGTAAAAAAAGTTGGAGATAAGATATTTAATCCTACTGATCAAAAATGGATTTATTATACGAGTTCCTTGACACAATATAAAATAGAAAAATTGATTACAAATAAAGTGATTGATAAGAAATACAATAAGTCCAGATATCATGCGATGATGTTGTTTAGAATGTATGTGTCTGGCAAAAAAGTTCCAAGATTTAATGAAAATAAGATGGAAACTTATTGTAAGAAAATATTGGATGTTCTGTCAAATGAAGATCAGGCTACAGTGATTTTTGCAAAGATTGTCGAGTTTATTGTGGCACAACCTGAGATTGATTTTGATGACAGAAAGACTTTTGAAAGAAAAGAGACAACGGATTTATTAATTGGAAGATATAATGAGATGAAACAATATATAGCCAAATAGTTATAAGGAGCACTTACTTCGGTAGGTGCTTTTTTCATGTAAAGAATTAGGAGGTGCTCTATGGGAATTAAGAGTTTATTTGGTTTTGGTCAGGCGAGAGATAAGCCCCAGGACAAGGCTGCAGATGCCGGTTATTCCTTCCTGTTTGGAAGGACAACCAGCGGTAAGCCGGTGAATGAAACGACTGCAATGCAGACCACAGCAGTGTATGCTTGCGTGCGAATTTTGTCGGAAGCTGTCGCATCACTTCCGATTCACGTCTACCAGTACAAAGAAGGTGGCGGTAAAGAGATGGTTTATGACCACAGCCTATACCAGGTGCTTCATGATGAGCCCAATCCGGAGATGACTTCATTTGTGTTTAGAGAAACGCTAATGAGTCATCTTTTAATTTGGGGAAATGCCTATGCGCAGATCATTAGAGATGGAGCTGGTAGGGTGCTTGCTCTTTACCCGCTGCTTCCAAACAAGGTGGATGTGCAGCGTGATGAGAAGGGTGAAATCTACTACGTGTATTCCAGAAATACAGAGGAGAATCCAAACTTCAAACAGTATGGTGACATCAAACTGAAAAAGGAAGATGTACTGCATATTCCGGGACTTGGTTTTGATGGTCTGATTGGATATTCGCCGATTGCAATGGCAAAAAACGCTGTGGGCATGACACTTGCCTGTGAGGAATACGGAGCCTCCTTCTTTGCGAATGGGGCAAATCCTGGCGGCGTGCTGGAACACCCTGGGGTGTTAAAGGATCCGTCAAAGGTGAGGGAATCCTGGAACGCAGTGTATAGGGGAACCAATAATGCGCATAAGATTGCGGTTTTGGAAGAAGGAATGAAATACCAGCAGATTGGTATTCCTCCGGAAGAAGCGCAGTTTTTGGAAACCAGGAAATTTCAGATCAATGAAATTGCAAGACTCTATCGTATTCCACCACACATGGTTGGGGATTTGGAGAAGTCGAGCTTTTCCAATATTGAGCAGCAGTCGCTAGAGTTTGTAAAGTACACACTGGATCCCTGGGTAATCAGATGGGAGCAGAGCTTACAAAAGGCACTCCTTCTTCCAGGGGAAAAGGGAAAGTATTTTATTAAGTTAAATGTGGATGGCCTGCTTCGTGGCGATTATCAGTCACGAATGAATGGTTATTCCATTGGCAGACAAAACGGGTGGTTATCTGCCAACGATATCAGGGAGATGGAGGACTTAAATCCTTTGTCTGATGAGGAAGGTGGAAATCTATACCTCATTAACGGAAATATGTGCAAGCTGTCTGATGCTGGTATTTTTGCTGGGCAGACGCGGCAGGAAGAATCGGAACCTGAGCTGGAAGAAAAACCACCAGAAAACAATAGAAAGAGAGGCAAGCGATGAAACGTAAGTTTTGGAACTGGGTAAAGAATGAGGGCGATTCTGGAATTTCTAGGACGCTCTTTTTGAATGGAGAAATTTCAGATGAAACCTGGTATGGCGATGAAGTGACTCCTCAGATTTTCAAAGATGAGCTGTATGCGGATAGCGGTGATATTACCGTCTGGATCAATTCACCTGGTGGTGATGTTTTTGCAGCAGCACAGATTTACAACATGCTTCGTGATTATGCCGGGCATGTAACCGTCAAGATTGATGGCCTGGCAGCCAGTGCAGCGCAGCGCCAGCTCTGCGGCGGCACACGCCAGCACCCCGGGCGAAAACCACCCCCACCGCACACTGCCCAGCGCCGCCGCCACAGCTGCGCCCACCAGCAGCGTGCCCATGCCCGGGCGCTCCGGGGCAAATCTACGCAGCCCAAAGCCGATGCCCGCCGCAAGCAGGGCGTCTGCCGCACTGTACAATAAAAGGTCTGCCCCGCCGCTGCTGCCCAGCGCAAAGCACAGCGCCATGCCGGTCAATGTGCCGCAGCCCGCCAGCGCGGCGGGTACAAACTTTTGCGGCAGCAGCCAGCGGGCTGCCACGGCAGCGCCCAGCGCACACAGCTGACACAGGCTGCGCAGCGAGAGCGCACCCAGCCCGTGGAGCAGCAGCCCCAGCGCCGCCCCTGCCGCGCAGGGCGCAAAACAATCCTCTGCCAGCCCAAGGGTCAGCCCCAGCCCAAAGGGCATCAGCGCCCCGTACAGCACTGCCCAGCCGCCTGCAAAGCCGATGCCCACCGCTGCCAGCCGCCGCGCCGCCGGGCGCAGCATCGCCCGTGCCGCTAAGGGCGAAGGCTGCAAGCACCGCCCGTCCGAAGATAAAACACCCATCCGCTCTGTCATAAAAATCCCCCGCTTTCCGGCGGGGATTTTTGTTCTGTTCCCCGCACTGTCTGCATATACTGTAACGCGGGGCAGCGGCGCTTTTTGGCGCGGTGCATAGAACCGCCCCAAACCCGCCCAAAGACGCAAAAAAGCCCTGCGGCCGTCATTTTGCCGCAGGGCTTTGGGGGTATTTTCAACTGTTCAGCAGAAATAGCGGATCTCGCCAAAAAAGGCTGTCCATTTTTCGATCACTTCCCCGCTGCGCGCTTCAATAACTGCCATAATGTTGCGCAGCACCCGGGGCGGGATCTGAGAGTTATTATTGCACAGGTAGCAGCCACCCGCCTTGGTGATCCAGATCTTGGTGGCGTTGCTGTTGGGTGCCCCCTGTGCAACGTGCACATGGATTGGCTCCAGCGGTTCGTTCTCATTGGCCCAGAAGTAGACCCAGTAGGAGCCAACCTTAAAAACCTGCGGCATTTTCCACGCCTCCTTCTTGGGAGAACTGCAAGATCAGATGCGCGGTGGACTCCACGATTTTCTGATACCGCGCGATCTCCTCCGGCGTGAAACCGTGCACCTCCTGCCAGTCATAGCCCGGCAGCCAGCACACTGCTGAGTGGAAACAATCTTCTGCATCCGGTTTTTCAAGGTACACCTTCACCCGGCCATCGGGCTTCATCTCGGAATGCACGATTTCGGTATCGTCGTCCAATGTCATAAACGGGTACATCATAGGTTCCACCTCCCAGATCACTGTACTTATATCACTTAACCGTTCAGCTTTGCAATGGCATCCTGCACGCGCTGCAGGGTCTTTTCGCGGCCCATCATGCAGGCAAGGTCGGTGCCGCCGCCGGGGGTGCGCTGCTTGCCGGAAAGGGCAATGCCCAGCGGGTAGAGCAGCCAGCCGTTCTTTTTGCCCAGCTCCTCTGCCTTGGCCTTGCAGGCATCGAACACGGCATCGCGGTTTGCAAAATCCAGAGCCTCGTCGCTCAGCACCGGCAGCAGGGCTTCCAGTGCTTCTTTTGCAGTCTCCGGGGTGGTCTTTTGCTTTTTGTTGGCGTACAGGCTCACGTCGTACTCCGGCATGGCGTCAAAGAAATCCAGCTGCTCGGGGATCTCGCCCAGCACCTCGCACCGGGGCTGCAGGTTTGCGCACAGCAGCTTTTTGTCGATGGCGCTGTGCACGGCGCTGTCGATCCACGGCTCGGCCTTTTTCTGGAATTCCTCGGGGCTGAGGCGGCGGATATACTCCGCATTGATGGCGCGCAGCTTGAGGGGGTCGAAGATGGCGGGAGACTTGGAGATGCCCTCCGGGGACCAGATCTTGACCAGCTCCGGCAGGGAGAAGATCTCCTGCTCGGCGTACTCGCCGCGGGGGCTCCAGCCCAGCAGGCAGATATAGTTCAGCACCGCCTCGGTCAGGTAGCCCTTTGCCACCAGATCCTGATAGCTGGCATCGCCGTTGCGCTTGGACAGCTTGTTCTGGGCGTCCTTCATCACCGGCGGGCAGTGGATATAGGTGGGGATGTCCCAGCCAAAGGCCTGATACAGCAGGTTATACTTGGGGGTGGAGGACAGGTACTCGCTGCCGCGGATGACGTGGGTAATGCCCATCAGGTGGTCGTCCACAACGTTGGCAAAGTTGTAGGTGGGCATCCCGTCGGTCTTGATGAGGATCTGGTCGTCCATCTCGCTGTTGTTCACCTCGATGTGGCCGTACACCACATCGTCAAAGCCGGTCACGCCCTCGCGGGGGATCTTCTGGCGGATGACGTAAGGCTCGCCTGCGGCAAGGCGCTTTTCCACTTCCTCCTTGGGCAGCTCTCGGCAGCAGCCGTCGTAGTGGGTCATCTCACCGGCAGCGCGCTGCTCGGCGTGCAGAGCCTCCAGCCGCTCCTCGGTGCAGAAGCAGTAATAGGCTTTGCCCTCTGCCACCAGCTGCTCGGCATACTGCTTGAACATGCCCATGCGCTCGCTCTGCACAT
>OHAQ01001326.1_pt1 | contig 19341 bp, 17 predicted proteins | sample 1577111 | NCBI WGS metagenome assembly OHAQ01 (sample SAMEA3541549, study PRJEB24748) | human gut metagenome | biome: human gut; feature: human-associated habitat; material: faeces | place: China | collected 2012 | reverse complement strand
AGAGATAGGTGGAAACTTAAATACAACATCTTTAAAAATACCACTAACTACAAAAGTAGTTAGTGGTGGAGTGACGAAGTCACTTTTGTTTTATCAAAACAATAACATGTACAGATGGAGAAATTACGTTATAATTAAAAAAATAAAAAATCATTTAACAGTATTGTTGAATGATTTTTTCATACGTTGAGAGTTAGTATGTGTAGCAAATATTAAATAGTATTTCAAAAAAATTACAAAAACATTTCAAAAAAATAACAAATTATTAAAATAATCTTAAAGTGTTGAAATAAATTTTTATATATAATAAAATATGAATGTAAAAATGTGTAAATATAATCTACAAAATTTGACAAAAAATTAATAACAAAGCTTTTATTTGTAAATAATATTTATGAGTTTAAATTTTAAAATGGAGGAATAAAATGGCAAACTGTTTAGGTATTTATTTAGATGATAATATAGTTAAATATGCTAAATTATCTGTAGATAATAATAAAATGGTTAAAGTTGAAAAGTATGGTATTAAATTTACAAACCAGGATGATAAGTTTGTCATAAGACAAATAATAGATGAAACTTCTAGTCAAAATATTCCTGTTGTAATAAATCCTAAAAACGATGTTTATTATAATACTCAAGTTTATGAACAAGCCCAAGACAAATCATATATTCCAAGTATTATGAAACTTGAATATGAATCATGGTGCGAAAAAAATGCAAAAGCACCCGATAGATATTCATATGTTTATATGGTATCAGAGGCAAAAAATGATGATAATAAAAGAAATGCAATTCTTAATATAACTCCAAAAGATGTAATTAATAGTGAACTTGATTTTGACAAAAGTATTTCAGGTATTAGTCCAGCAATACCAATCGTAAAAAGGCTTATTTCTGATGAAGAAAGTAGTTATATGTTAATAAACATAGATACTAAGTTATCAATCACTACTGTTATAAATCATAAAGTAGTTGAATTTAAATCATATAATATTGGAATGAAACAATTACTTAATGATTTTACTAGTAGTCTTGGTTCTTATGAAAAGGCTTATGAAACTTGTAAACAAATGAATGTATATACTGAGGGTGAGAGCTCAAATGATCCCACATTAGAGCAAATTGTTGAACCTATATTTCAAGAAATATTAAAGCAATGTTTATCTGAAATTGGAAAATATAAAAATAGTATATCTAAGGCTTTTTTAACAGGAATAGGTACAGCTTTTACAAATGTTGATTTACTTTTTTCTCAATTTTTAGATGTAAAATGTTCAGTTTTAAAGCCATTTTTTATACAAGACACAACAGATGTAAGATATATGTCTGAAATTATTGAAGTTACAGAGGCTATAACTCTTGCATATGAGTATTTAAATCCAAAATATCCTGAACTACAATATGTTGCAAGAAATGTAAAATTTAATAAAAAAATTAATAATATTTTTAATTCTACCAAAAAGGTAAAAGAGCCTAAAGAAAAAAAGGTAAGAGAAACAATAACTGTTACAGATAAATCTTTAGAAACTTTGACATATATTACTATTGTTGCTGTTGTAATTCTTTTTGTATATATTGCTTTTAGTGGAATATATACATTTAGCGTAAACAGTATGCTCAAAAATATGGAGGCTAAGAAAAAGAATATTACTGAGAAAACTGATGAGGTAAATTCTGATATAACATATATAAATAAAAATGCAAACGAGTATAAGGAAGTAAATGATGAAGTAGATGATATAAAGAATAAAATAGAAAGTAATCAGATTGGAAAATTTTCAACATATAATGTTGCATCATTACTTCAAAATATAATAAAAATAATACCTACGAATGTTAGACTTGTAAATATATCTTCTAATGATAATAAGTATGTTACTATTAAGGCATCATCTACAGAATATGAGGATTTAGGGTATTTCTTTGCTCAGATTAAACTTGAAAATGTTTTAAATAATGCAAAAATTGTTAAAGTTGAAAATGGTGAAACAACAACAGTTGAGATTGGCGGTGATTTACCATGACATTAAACAATAAAAAAATGATAATTATTTCATCTATTCTTGGAGTTACAGTTATTTTAATAGTATTACTTATGTTACTTGGAGCAAATTTAATTATTGTAAAAATCCCATCTATTTCATCTCTTTTAGGTGAATATGGATTAGTAAAAAAATCTGAAAAAGATTTATCAACTGCACAAGGAACATATTATACAACAGTTAGTAATCTAGAAAATGCAGAAAGTGACTACAATAAACAAAAAAACAAATATAATTCCATAAGCGATGAAACTATAAACGTTATAAAAGAAGCAACTACTGAAGAATCATATAATTTGGAATATATGTGGATTAAATTAGGAAATTATGCTAAAAAGAATAATTTAGAAATAGTAATGGTTGAACCTGGTGGTAAGCAGAGTACAAATAATAATAGTAGTAATAGTGGAAGTTCTACAAATAATACAAATAGTAATTCTACAACAACAACTACAACAACGACTTCTTCGCCTACTACAAATAATAGTACTAATTCATCTACTAATACTTCATCAGATACATCAGCTTCTACATCAAGTTCATCTGCTTTAAAAATTGAAGTTAAGGGAAGTTATATGAATATATCAGATTTCATCTTTGAAGTTGAAAATGATACTTCTTTAAGATTTAAACTTGATAATATATCAATGGACTATGTTGAAGGAACTACAGTAAAGGCTAGTTTCGATGTAAAAAATATAGTTATAAATAAATAGAATGGAGGACTGTTTGTGAATAATATAAATAAAAATTATTTTATTACTTTTGGAGTTTCACTTTTAGTAATGATTGCAATAGCTGTAATAGTTTTCATGTTAATGTTACCTAAACAGTCTGCTATTACCAAAGGTGTTGTACAAGATTATCAAAGTATTTCAAAATCTGAATATACTTTCGAAGCAACTAAGGCAATATCAAGTGAACCTTTAAAAAAACAATATTCAATTTCATCTGATGATATGAATAGTTTTAAGTCAAATAGTCAGTATAAAACTGGTAATAATGATCCTTTTGCAGAAGTATCTTCTTCAGGAAGTTCAAATAGTAGTGGAAATAATAGTGGAAATAATAGTGGAAATAATAGTGGAAATAATAGTGGAAATAGTTCTACTAATACTTCATCTACTAAAGAACAGCAAGAGGCAAATGATAAAACAACAAATAGTAATGGAGGAGTTGCTAATCCACCAGCTACTAGTAAGTAAATTTGGTTAAAACATTAAAAATGTTTTAATATATAGAAATAGGGAGGAAAAGTTTATGAAAAACAAACAAGGTATTTCTTTAATCGTATTAATTGTAACTATTATAGTTATAATTATTTTAGCTGCTGCTGTTATTTTAACACTAAATAACAACAATCCAATTGACTCTAGTAGGGTCGCTAATCTTACAGATAGTAGAGCAAATATTAATTCTGCAATTAGTTTATTTTATGGAAAAATAACTGCATCTACTCAAGGTGATTATGATGCAAAAGCTATTTTCACAGGAACTTATAATGCTGATGAAAGTAGATTAACTGCTGATGAAAAGAAAGCAATAGCTGGTAGTCAACTAGGTACATCTAATTATTATCAATTCGATACAAGTAATTTGTCTGCTGTAACAAATGTTTCTTTACCAACAATAACAAATGCTACATGGTATCTAGATATAAATGCAGGAACTGCATATTTGGGATATACTTCTAAGGCTGCTGTTCCATCTTGGATGTATACAGATAGTGCAAAAACAACTATGGATTCAACTTTAGATCAATTTGTAAGAGTTGTTGAAGAAAATAATCTAGTTACTGTAGCTAAAGCTAAATAGTAAATAAACAAAAGCTAAAAAATACGATTAATGAGGTCATATATATGTTGTATATATGACCTTACCAATATATTATTTTTACAAAGTATTTATTATTTAATAAGTATTTTGTAAAAATGATATGTAAAAGGAGGGAGAGTATGAGTATATATATTTACGTTATAATAGGCTTTTTTATGTTTGTAATAGGAACTTTATTTGGAAGCTTTTTTTCACTTGCAACATATAGAATACCAAGACATCAAGATATATTAATAAAAAGATCATACTGCCCTAATTGCAAACATAATCTTGGCTTTTTTGATTTAATACCAATTTTAAGTTATATTATAGGCAAAGGAAAATGCAGATATTGTAAAGAAAAAATAAGTATCAGATATCCTATATTTGAACTTACAAATGGTATTGTATTTTTAATATTTTTTGTTATTTTTAAACTTAGCATAAATTTTGTTATTGTGTGTATATCATATGCAGTTATATTTGTTTTAATTGGAGCATATGTGATGAAAACAAAAATGACAGAAGAGGAAAAAAAAGAATTAAATAAAAATACAAAAAAAGGTGTATATATAACTGAAATTGTTATTGCAATGATTATTTTTACACTTCTTCTAGTTTCATCTTTTGTTATTTCAAGAAATTACGGAAGTAAAAGTATAGAAAATATTGCAAGAAGTGGAGCAATTTCAGTTGCAATAAAAAATGTAGAATCAGCTAAGGCAACTGACTATGAAAAACTTACTTCATATAGCTTAAAAGTTGAAGAAAATAGTATAAGCTATGATGTTAACGTTGAAGTAATACCATTTGATGAAATAGATTATACATATGAAGATATAGTAAAAAAGATAAATGTATCTGTAAAATATAACGTTGATGGAAAGGCTCATGAGTATAGTTTGACAGGACTTAAAGGTAAGGTGATGCCAAGTGAATAAAAAAAGAGGTCTTACCTTAACATCTATGGCAATATATGTTGCTTTATTTTTTGTATTTACTGTTTTTGTGATTGCAATGAGTACCAATATGAATTATAAAGCTATGGATGAAAAAGCAAAAATATACATATATGAACAATTTGATAAATTACAATACAATATATTATCTAGTGCAAAAGCAAGTACGTCAGTTGACGAAATATATGGTAGAATAATTTTTAATAATAATGATGAGTATAGCTATGATAGCGATAAAAAAATAATACTAAAAAATGGAGGTATACTTGTTAAAAACGTGGAAAAATTTGATGTCATAACAGAAGATAAGTTAACTAATGTAAATGAAAACTTTTCACAAAATATAGATAGTAAAATACAAAGTGTATGTATTGAAGTTACATTCAAAAAATATAAAAAAGACATTACTAAACAAATATATGTAACATTAGGGGATGATAAAATATGAAGCAAAATAAAATAAAAGGCTCAGCAATACTTGTTGTAATATTCTCATCAATTGCATTTTTTATATATGTAATGTCTGTATATTCTGAAGCTGAGCATTTTAATATAATACAAAATAAATATGAAAAAAATATAAATAAAAAATATGAAGTAGATGAAAATGAATTTTATGAAAAAATTCTTGAAGAATATCAAATATTAAATAATGTCTAAAAGGAGTATGTTTTATGTTTGAAAATATTAAATCTAAAAGAAGCCCAATAGGTATTGAGTTTATAAAAAGGGGATTACTTACAGAAAATCAAGTAGATAGGGTACTTGAATATCAAAAAGAACACAAAGAATTAAAATTTGCAGAAATTGTTGATATATTAGATATGTGTGATAAATCAGCGTTACTAGATGTACTATCATATAAAATTCAAGTAACAGGAGTAATGTTAGATGGTGAAATCGAAATAAATCCAGTAAAGTATTTACCAAGAGATATAATAATAAACTATAAAGTTTTACCTTTTGCTCTTGTTGGAAATAAACTTAAGGTTGCATTCGCAGATCCACAAAATCCAACTAAGGTAAAAGAAGTTGAACTTTTACTTATGAACCAAGGATATGAAATGGAGATATATGTAACACTTTATACTTCTATTATGAAACAAATCTCTAATATTAGAACGGTAGAAAGAGATTATGTAGATAAAGAAGAAAAAGATACAACAAAATTGGTAGATAACATTATTATGACAGCCATAGAAAAAAGAGCAAGTGATATACATATTGAACCAATGGAAGACAAAATAAGAGTAAGGTATAGAATTGATGGAAAGCTCTTAACTGTTACAGAACTACCAAAAAATAGACAAGATAACTTAATAGGTAGATTAAAAGCAATATCAAATATGCATCAAGAAATAGTTTATGATCAGGATGGAAGTATAAATACATATGACGGATATAGCATTCGTGTATCTTCACAAAAAAATGTTAATGGAGAAAAATTTGTACTAAGACTTTTAAAGAAAAATGCAGATAAAAGAAGTTTATTTGAACTTGGATTTATGAATAATAATGAACTTGTTGATAAAGCCTTTAATAGGAAAAACAGTCTGATTGTAATAGGTGCACCTACAGGTGAAGGTAAAACCACAACTTTATATAGTGTAATTGAATATTTAAATAAACCAGAAATTAATATAATATCAATAGAAAATCCGGTTGAACGTAGAATACCTGGAATAAATCAAGTAGAAATTGCACCAAATATAACATTTGCATCTGCACTTAGAACAGTTTTAAGACAAGATCCAGATATTATATTAGTTGGTGAAATAAGAGATGAAGAAACAGCTAAAATAGCAATAGAAGCAGGTCAAACTGGACATCTAGTATTATCTACAATACATACAATAGATGCTGTTGAGGTTGTAACTAGAATAAGAAAAATGCAAGTATCAAATTATGATGTATCAGCAACAGTTGCTACAACAATTTCACAAAGGCTAGTAAGACGTCTTTGCAATAAGTGTAAAAAAGAACATGTATTAACAGATGAAGAAAAAAAATATATTGAAAAAGTTTCTAAATCTACAGGTGTAGATTTTGACTTAGAACATGCTAAAACTTATGAACCAGTAGGATGTAAGTATTGTAACGATATTGGATATTATGAAAGAGTTGCAATGTTTGAAGTTTTGTGCATAGATGATTACTTAAAAGATATGATATCTGAAGGAAAATCAAGTATAGAAATACGTGATTATGCTATAAAAAACACAGATTACAAGCCTATGGTTGTAGATGGTATAAATAAAGTTTTACAAGGAATTACTACAGTTGAAGAAATAAAGAATAAAATTACAATTTAAAAAGGAGAGAAAATAAGTATTATGGAGCAAATATTTCAAATTATGTCTAAAGCTGTAAGCTTAGGGGCAACAGATATACATCTTACACAGGGGCAAGTACCTGTATATAGGGTAAGTAGAAAATTATTTTTTGATGAATCAAAATTTCCACTAAGTGATGAAGCACTAGTTAATATTCTAGAAGGCTTTTTTGGTGAAATTGAAGGATTAGAGGCAAAGTTTGAACAAAAAAAACAAGTAGATTTCTCATATACATATCAAAAAACAAGATATAGAATAAATGCATCGCTTTCAAAAGGCGTTCCAGTGCTTTCGCTAAGAGTAATTCCAAATGGTGAAATTAATTTAGAGTCAATGGGACTTTCTGATGTAGTTAAAAAAATGAAAAAAATAAAAACAGGATTAATTTTAGTAACAGGAAAAGTTAATTCAGGTAAATCAACAACCATGAATGCCTTTATCCAAGAAGTAAATAATGAAGTAAGCCGTAAAATTGTTACACTTGAAGATCCTATAGAATATGAACATGAATCAAAAAAATCCATTGTAATTCAAAAAGAAATTGGAGAAGAATCAGACGTAATAAGTTACTATAACGGACTTATAAACCTGCTAAGAGAAGATGTAGACATAGCGGTTTTAGGAGAAATAAGAGATAGAAAAACAATGGATGTTGCAATAGACCTTGCTGAATCAGGAGGTCTTGTTATAGGAACTTTGCACACAAGATCATGTGGCGAAACAGTAGAAAGAATAATTAATATGTATGATCCAGCTGATCAAAACGCAATAAAAAACTCTGTATCATCAGTTTTAAAAATGGTAATATCTCAAAAACTTATCTTAAGCACAAAAGGTAACCTTATGATGGTACCAGAAATTATGGTAGTAAATAATGTAATTGCAGCTCAAATAAGACAAGAAAAATTTAGTGTATCAGATATAGAAGATACAATTCATGCATCTGGTGCAATAGGATCAGTAAGCTTTGAAAGTTCATTTGCAGACTTATATAATAAAGGTCTAATAGATATGAATATTTTAAAAGAAAATACTGAACCTGAAAGAATGAATACTATCAAAGGACTAATACTTACAAGTGGAGGAAGTTTAACATAAAATAGGAGGTGAGGTTTTAAATGCCAAGTTATAAATATAGAGTTATATTTGAAGATGGAAAAGTAGGCCATGGAAAAATAATGGCACTTAATAAATCTCATGCAATGGAAAGTTTGAAAAAAGATAGAATACAACCTATTTCTATAAAAAAACTTCCAGAAAAAAGACAAAAATATAAAAGGCTAGATTATAATAAAATTGAAAAAGAAAATTTAATAAAGAGAGTAAACTCTAACTTAAATAATTCAAAGAAAAAAGTAGATTTAAAGAAGATAACATTAGAAGAATTAAAGCAAATGAAACTTCATCCATTTACAAGAATTACAAGCAAAGATATTATTGTACTGGTAAATAATTTATATATATTAAAGAAAGCAAAATTTAACAATATACAAGCACTTCGTATAATATATGAACAAATGGAGAATCCAAAACTTAAGGATATAGTAGAAGATATAATTATAGGAGTAGAATCCGGTGAAAAAATGAATGTAGTAATGCAGAATTATCCAAATGTTTTTCCAGCAATGTTTGTTAATTTCATAAAGGTTGGAGAAGATTCAGGTAATTTAGATACAGCCTTACTATATGCAAGAGATTATATGGAATCATCAAATAACTTAAAAAAACAAGTTAGATCTACAGTAATTCCAAAAGTTTTACAATTTTTCACAATAATTATATTGATGTTTGGACTTGTAATTGTAGGTGTACCAATTATACAGGACGTATATGATATGTTCGACTCAACAAGTAAAATACCAAAAGCAACAATGATCACACTTGATATAGCAAATTGGTTTATGAAGTATTGGTATATACCTACATCAATAGTAGCTATACTAGTTGGCATATTCTTCTTTGTGATTAACACGCCAAAAGGAAGGTATAATTGGGATAAATTTAAACTAACATGCCCTGTTGTGGGCACTTTAATAAATAACATAACAGTACATAAATTTTTCCAAGCTATGCTACTTAACCTAAAAAATGGTATGAGAATACAAGAAAGTTTAGAAGTATCAAGGAATGTTACATCAAACTACTATTTTCTATCAGCTATAGAGCTTGCAAAAGTAAATGTAATAGCAGGAACATCATGGATAACACCATTTGAAGAAAAAAAGCTATTTAAACCAATGGTATCTCAAATGGTAGGAGTAGGAATGCAAACAGAATTATCAACAATGATGGAAAAAGTAAATGAATATATACAATCAGAAGTAGATGAATCACTAGAAAGATTTAAAAAGGTATTACCAGAAGTAACATATTCATTTGTAGGAATAGCACTAATAGCATTCACAGTTGTAATATTAGTACCATTGGTAATAGTATACATGGGAGGCTTCATCGACATGCCTTAATCCCGAGTTAGTTTTGTAAAAAATTAAATAAATAATGTATTATGTAGTGTGTAAATTTGAAATAAAATAAATTTATGCACTATATTTTTGCATAAATATAGTGAGAATAAGCACGCTAAAATATTTTAATGCGCAAAAATACATTAAAATTATATGAAAAGCTAAACTACACAATTATATAAAAAATTGATAGCTATTAAAAATATAAATTATAACCTTTTAAAATATAATAAAACTGAGTTAGAATTTCTGGCATTTTAGTATGTATAATCCTATTTAAAAGGCAAAATAGGTACTACTAAATTCGTAGATAGTCACCAAATAGGTGTAGTTAGAACGCTCACCCTATGTACCCCATAGTGTATTTCTGGTAGAATTCAAAAAATAAATTTATTAGCAATTAAAAGCCTAGACTTGAAATTCACAAGTATTTAATAACCTTACCCCTTCATTTTTAATATTTATAGCTGCATTAAGATCTCTATCTATTATATTTCCGCAAAAATAACATCTATATATTCTTTGAGAAAGTCTAAGATGTTTCTTCTTTTTTCCACATATTGAACACTTTTTAGAACTTGGAAACCACTTATTTATTTTAATTACTTTATTTTCAAATTTATACAACAGCCTTTTAACAAAACTGTTAAAACTAGTGTTGTAGGCATTTTTACCTCTTCCTAGTTTATATACAATTTCCTTAATTGAAAGATCTTCAATGATAACATAATTATAATTTTTAGAAAGAGTATAAGACAACTTATTTAACATATCTTTTCTGATGTTAACAACATTTCTATGGATTTTTCTTAATTTGTTAATGGATTTCCAGTAATTTTTAGAAAATTTTTTCTTTCTATTAACATAGTTTTGAATAATTGGAATTTTATCAAGAAGAATAAAATAACTATTTGAATATTTAGGAATAAAACCATCACTTGAAACAAAAATATCGCCTATTTTAAAGTCTAAACCAACCACTTTATTTTCATTTTTTATAGAATATATATCGTCATTTTTATCTATTTTTTCGTATTCAAATACAATAGAAATAAAAAATTTACCTTTTTTATCCTCAAAAATTATAGCTCGTTTAATTTTGAAATTACTTGGAATTTCTCGCATCCCCCTAACCTTAATAAAACCAACTTTAGGTAAACGTATTTTATTGTTAACAATTCTAATATTATTATTAACTTGACTTGTTGTATATGAATGTTTATCATTCCTGCCTTTAAATTTAGGAAGGTTAGACTTTCCTCTGTAAAACAACTCCATTCCTCTAACAAGATTGCTATATTCTGCACAAATAGCAAGAGAGTCGACTTTTTTATAGTTTTCATTTGAATTTTTTAATTTGGAAATTTTTGGCATTTTGTGTTCCTTAGCAAACTTTTTATCATCAAAATATTTATATGATTTAAGACATTTTTCCACTTCATTGTTATATTTTTTTAAATTTTCTAGCTCTATAGAAAGAAGAGTGTTAAACATATATCTACACATTATAAAAGTTAAATATATTAAATTAGTTTGTGATTTATTTGGATAGGCCCTAAAGGTAAAGGTTTTGTATTTTATAAATTTCTCCATAATAAAATTATAGCAGCTTAATTTAAAAATCACAAGAAAGTTGGCATCGTAAATATTGTCTAGTTTTGTTTAAAAATAGCATAAAAAAGTGTAAAAAATATGCATCGCATATTTTTTACAAAACTAACTCTGGGGGAGGTTTTCGACGTATGTGTTTGCTGGTGCTGTTATTTTTTTTATGTTTCCTACTTTTATTACTGGCATTATTTCGTTGTATTCGCCTTTTATAATTACTCCTGTTATTTCTACCCATTCGTTGTCAAGGAGTTTGTTTGTGCCTTTGTAGTCGCATAAAAATCCTGCTACTGTGTCTTCATTGTTTGATATGGTATTTCTTCCGCATACAAAATAGTTTTCTTTAAAGTCTGGCATTTTAAATACAAATCCGCTTATTTTTACTGTTTTACCCACATTTGCATCTATGTTTGTATGAATTTCTTTTAAAGTTTTTGTAAAGTTTTCGTCTGTAAATGTGTAATCGTATTTCCCTGTATTTTTTGATACAACATTTTCTGTTTTAGAATTTGTGCCAAATTCAATAATTGTAACTACAGCGAGTGCTACTAAAAAACATGCAAATAATATTTTTTTAAAATCTAACTTGAAATTTAAAACGAACATAAATATACACCTATCCTATTTTTTATATTATACTAATATATATTCATAAAAAAATTATATATTCAAAAATAGTAACATTAAATATTAAATTATGTAGTAAAAAAATGTAAAAAAAAGTCCTTAAAAGTTTGTATATTTGAATGAAATATGTTACAATGTACTAGTAGAAAAATATGTAGTAATTTGAGGTGGAAAAATGAAATTAATTGAAAAAATATTTGGCTCATATAGCAAAAGAGAAATAAATAAAATACTTCCTACTATTGATAAAATAGAGGAGATAGAAAAAGGTTTAAAGAATTTAACTGATGAAGATTTGAAAAATAAAACAGAGGAATTTAAAAATAGGTTAAAGAATGGTGAAACCTTAGAGGATATTTTACCAGAAGCTTTTGCAACTGTTGCAGAGGCTAGTAGTAGAGTCCTTGGAATGAGACACTTTAGAGTTCAGCTTATTGGTGGTATGATACTTCACCAAGGAAGAATCGCTGAAATGAAAACAGGTGAAGGTAAAACTTTAGTTGCGACACTTCCAGTATATTTAAATGCTTTAAGTGGAAAAGGTGTTCATGTTGTTACTGTAAATGATTATCTTGCTAAGCGTGATGGAACATGGATGGGAAAATTATATAAATTTTTGGGCTTAAGTGTTGGAATTGTACTTGGAGGAATGAATTCTGAGGAAAAGAGAAAAGCTTATGCTTGTGATATAACATATGGAACAAATAATGAGTTTGGATTTGATTATCTAAGAGATAATATGGCAATGGCTAAAAAAGACATGGTTCAAAGAGAACTAAATTATGCTATTGTTGATGAAATAGATAGTATCCTTATTGATGAAGCTCGTACTCCTCTTATAATTTCTGGTATGGTAAATAAACAAAATGATTTATATGTAAGGGCAGATAAGTTTGCAAGAGGACTTAAGGCTAAGGTTATTATTGAAAATAATGATAAGGAATTTGATGAGTCTGATAACGACTTTGATTATGTTGTTGATTTAAAGGCTCATACTGCAGCGCTTACTGATAGAGGTACAAAGAAAGCTGAAGAATTCTTTGGAGTTGAGTCTTTATCAGATGTAGATAATCTAACTTTATCTCATTATATAAATCAAGCAATTCGTGCTTATGGTATTATGAAAAAAGATAAAGATTATATCGTAAGAAATGGTCAAGTTTTAATTGTTGATGAATTTACTGGACGTATTATGGAAGGTAGAAGATATAGTGATGGATTACACCAAGCAATTGAAGCTAAAGAGAGAGTTAAGATTGCTTCTGAAAGTCAAACTTTGGCTACAATTACTTTCCAAAATTACTTTAGATTATATAACAAACTTTCAGGTATGACAGGTACAGCTAAGACTGAAGAAGATGAATTTAAAGGAATTTATAAACTTGATGTAATTGAAATACCTACAAATAAAGAGGTTATAAGAAAAGACTTAAATGATGTAATCTATAAAACTAAAAAAGCAAAATATAATGCAATTATTGAAGATGTTAAGGCAAGTTATGAAAAGGGACAACCAGTACTAGTTGGTACTGTTTCAATTGATATTTCGGAAATTTTGAGTAATATGCTAAGAAAAGAGAAAATTCCTCATCAAGTTCTTAATGCTAAATTTCATGAAAAAGAAGCAGAAATTATAGCTCAAGCTGGTAAGTATAAATCAGTTACAATTGCGACAAATATGGCAGGGCGTGGTACTGATATTATGCTTGGAGGAAACTTAGAATATACTGTAAAAGAGGAACTTGCTAAAAAAGGATATTCTAGTGATGTTATTGAAATGGCTATTACTCCAATATCTTATAACAATGATGAAGTTACAAAAGCTCAAGAAGAAATAAAGAAAATAGAAGAAAAGTTAAAACCAGAGTTTGAGGAAAATAGAGATAAAGTTATAAAGGCTGGAGGCCTTAAAATTATAGGTTCTGAGCGTCATGAATCAAGGCGTATAGATAACCAGTTAAGGGGTCGTTCTGGACGTCAAGGTGATATTGGTGAAACTAGATTTTATATTTCCCTTGAAGATGACTTAATGAAACTTTTTGGATCTGATAGAATGAAAGCTATGGTTGAAACTTTGGGACTTCCTGATGATATGCCACTTGAACAAAAAATGTTAAGTAGTGCTATAGAGACTGCTCAAAAGAAAGTTGAAGGACAAAATTATTCCGTAAGAAAGAGCGTCCTTGAGTATGATGATGTAATGAATACACAAAGAGAGATTATTTACTCTCAAAGACGTGAGGTACTAAATTCAGAGGATCTATCTAAAGTTGTATTTAGTCTTGCTGAAGCTAAAATAAACAAAGTAGTAGAACAATTCTTTACTCATGCAGATAATATAGATGATGTAGATTTTGATACTTTAAATATTATGCTTAAAAATTTATTTGGTATTGATAATTTTATAACAAAAGAGGATATACCTGAACTTGAAGACGAAAAAGTTAAAGCCAGTCTTATGAAAAAAATTGAAGATTTGTATGCTACTAGACATGAAGAGGCTAAGAAGTTAAATTCTGAAGAAATTCTTACTTCTATTGAACGTTATTTAATATTAAATACGGTAAATGAAAAATGGATAGATCATATTGATGCTATATCTGCACTTAAAGATGGAATTGGGCTTAGAGCTTATGGTCAATCAAAACCTATTGATGAGTATAAAATTGAAAGTTTTGAGATGTTTGAAGACTTGGTAAATTCTATTCAAGAAGAGGCAATAAGAGCAGTATTTTCTGTTAGACCAAAGTCTAAAGAGGAAATGGTAAGTGTTGAGAATAAAGAGGCAAATACTAAAACAATTCTTAATATGAATACCAACGAAGATGGTTCTAATAAAAAAGAACCTGTTGTAAGAAAAGATAAGAAGATTGGTAGGAATGATCCTTGTCCATGTGGAAGCGGTAAGAAATATAAACAATGTTGCGGAAGAAATCAGTAATAGCAGTACTTACAGAAATTAAGCAAGTAGACATAAACATGAAAACATACCAAATTGTTTGCGTTTTGTTTGCAAAATGTTTTCATAGCTTAAAATAAAATCTCTGTAACTCTTGAAAAATAAGGATATTTACCTATAAAAGATGAAAATTATTATGCCAAAAAGGCTGAAGATATTTTAAACGATAAAAAAATATAAAAAGATAATGGATAAAAAATAATGGAGTTATGGGAAGTTTTAGATGATAATGGTAATCCAACAGGGGAGATAATGGAAAAGTATGACCAAAAAGTATTTGATAAGGAATTATATCATTTAGGTTCAGATGTTTGGATTATAAATAATGAAAATAAGATATTAATTCAAAAGAGATCAGAACAAAAAAGGTTAGAACCAAATGTATGGGCAATGACAGGAGGTTCTGTAATCTTGGGAGAAAAAGTCTAAAGAAACAATAGTAAGAGAGGCAAAAGAAGAATTAGATATAGATATAAATCCTAATGAATTAAAATTTATGACAAAATTTATAACGGGGAATGTATGGATAGATACATACATTTTAAAACATGATTATGATATATCAAAAATGAAGTTTCAAGAAGATGAGGTATCTGATGCAAAATGGGCAACTTGGGAAGAAATAAATACATTAGTTAAAAATGGAGAGTTTATAAAGCATAGATGGGAATTCGTTAATAAATTTTTAAAAGTTGAATTGGAGGAAACAAAATGAAGATTGTAAAAGAAGAAAATGCAGAAAAATTCAATTATGCTGATATAAGTTCGGTTTTAGAATATGGAATTGCTTTAAATGAAAAAAATATGGATTTTTGTACTAATAAAATTAGTGGAAGATACCCTATGGAGACTAACTATATGAATGTCAATAGTTTTTCTCAAAAGCGACAAAGAATAAAAATTCCGCAATGCAAGACAGATGGTATTTACCATCTGTTTTGTATTTATTAGTATATGATAAATTAAAAAAATATCTTCTAGAAATGTAGGAAAATCATGGGGGATAAAAAATATATATTTATTGAGAAATTAAAATATAATTGATATACTATATACATTATATAGTTCTTAAAATTATTAGATGAATTAGGAGATGTAATATGAGTGATGACTTAATATCTAAAATTGATTTTTTTAAAAAGTGTAAAGATGTAAAACAAGATTTTAGTGGTTATTCTAGTGCTCTAAGATATATTTGTGAAAAAGATAATAAAAAATACTTTATAAAAATATATGATGGAAATAATCTAGAACAAATTAAAGAAATTGAAGTTATTTATGAAAATTTAGATATTCCTACTGCAAAAATTATTCAAGTAAAATATTTAAATGATTTAGATAAAACTTTTGTTGTATATGAATATATTGATGGAAAAGAATTAATTGATTTAACAAGAAAATTGAGTGTAGAAGAGATTGAAAATATAGGATTACAAGTAGGAGAAAATCTTTCAAAGTTTAAAAAAATTAAATATAATAAACAAGAAATAATAGACTTAAACGATAAAGAATTTAATAAGTTAATTAATATTTTGTACATTTCAAAGGATTTTTATGAAAAAAACGAAAGTGAAAAATTATACTATATTGATTTAGATAGATTATGTGATGATTTTTTAGAATATAAAAAATATGTTTATAAAAATGAACCGACATTTATTCACGGTGATATTAATTTACACAATGTTATTGTTAAAGATGGGAAAACATATTTTATAGATACATCTAATGGAAAAAGTAGTTTTAGATCTCTGGACTTTAGAGGTAATTGTTGGTTTGGTTGGGATAGAGATAATAAGATAAATGAACAAGCAATGTATCGTGGAATTTACAAAGGACTTTTTAATGGTGAAATACCAGAACAATTTAATAAAGAATTAGCATTTACTATTATATATGAATTTTTCCTTAAAATAAATGATGGATATAGTAAAAAAGATATGGAAAAAATAAAATATAATTTTCATAAATTTGGAGATATTTTTGATAGAACTAATTACTTTGAAAATTATAAATTTGAATGGTTTGAATGAGGTGATATAATGGAATTACATTTTTTAAAAATCACATGGGGAGACATCATAATTTTAAAAAGTGATGATGAAGTTGCACTAGTTGATACAGGATATGATGGGAATTTTAATGAAATTAGTGATTATTTAGATAAATTGAATGTGAAAAAAATATCATTTATTTTATTAACTCATTTTCATAGAGATCATTATGGTTCAATAGCCCAAATAGTTAAAAAATATGATGTGGAAAAAGTCTACTTTAAGGATTATAGCGGATTAGATAAGACTACGGCTTGGGGGACTATTGCAGATGATAATTATAGAAATAATGAAATGAAAAAATGTTTAGAAATAAAAAAGATAATTCTAGAAAATAGCAATTTAATACAAACTGAAAATATAAAAACAATAAAATTTGGAGATACTGAATTAGAATTATATAACAATGATAATTCTATTAAAAAAATATATGAAGATGACAATTATAAAGATTCATATCATAAGATATTATTTAGTGAAAATCAAAATAGCTTAGCTATATTTATGAAGGTAAATGGTATTAACGTTTTTTTAGGTGGTGACATATTTGATAGAGAAGCAATTCATCCAAAAGCTAACTACGTTAATTATCAAATAGCTTCTTCGATTAAAGAAAAAATAGATATTTATAAAGTTCCTCATCATGGCACAATTAATTGTAATAGTGATAAAGCATTAGAAATATATAAACCTAAAATAGCAGTAATAACAAACGAGGACGAATATTTAAAAAATAATAGTAAAATTTATGATGATTTAAAAAGAGCTAATAAAGATGTAAAAATATTACTTACAGAAAAACATAATATTGTTATAAAAATTTCTGATAATGGTAATATTGTATATAGGGAAAAATAGTGGATTTATTGTTTATTTATAAAAAATAAAGTGAATAAGTTCACTTTGTTTTTTTGAAAAAGCTCTTGACTTGGAGTTAACTTTAAGTGATATATAATAAACAGATAGGAGGAATGAACATATGTTAAAAGTTTTAAATAAAATTAATGAACCAAAGGATTTAAAAGAGTTAACAATTGATGAGTTAAATACTTTAGCAGAAGAAATAAGAGAGGGGTTATTTAACAGATTAACAAAAATTGGTGGACATTTTGGACCAAATTTTGGATTTGTAGAGGCAACAATCGCAATGCATTAATTGTATATTATTCATATACAGGAAATACAAAGATGATTGCAGAAAGTATTCAAAAGAAATTAAATAGAAAAATTAAATGAATAGGCAACCAGTGGTTGTCTTTTTTTATAATAAAATCTTTTATTTTTATATCAAACAACTGTTTACAACAGAACAAAAGTGTGGTATATTAAATATGCAGGAGGTGTGCATATGAATAAAATATATGCTGCAATAGATTTAAAATCTTTTTATGCTTCGGTTGAATGTAGAGAAAGAGGATTAGATCCATTAACCACAAACCTTGTTGTAGCAGATAATTCTCGTACAGAAAAAACAATATGTCTTGCAGTTTCTCCTAGTTTAAAAGCATATGGCATTCCTGGCAGAGCAAGATTATTCGAGGTTATACAAAGAGTGAAAGTTGTAAATAATGGCAGAAAATTAAAAGCTACTAATAATTGCTTTAATGGAAAGTCTTTTAATGATATAGAATTAAAACAAAATAAAAACTTAGAATTAGATTATATAATTGCTCCTCCTAGAATGGGACTTTATATGAAATATAGCACTCAAATATATAATATTTACTTAAAATATATTTCTCCAGAAGATATATTTCCATATTCAATAGATGAGGTATTTTGCGATTTAACAAATTACTTAAACACATATAAAATGACAGCCAAAGAATTAGTAACAACAATGATTAGAGATGTATACAAAACTACTGGAATAACTGCAACAGCTGGAATTGGAACAAATTTATTTTTAAGTAAAATTGCAATGGATATTGAAGCTAAACATACATTACCAGATAAATATGGTGTACGAATTGCACAATTAGATGAAATGTCTTTTAGAAGAAAATTGTGGAATCATAAACCTATTACAGATTTTTGGAGAGTTGGAAAAGGCTATGCAAAGAGACTAGAAGAACATAGAATGTATACAATGGGAGATGTGGCAAGATGTTCAATAAACAATGAAGAACTGCTATACAAATTATTTGGAGTAAATGCAGAATTACTCATTGACCATAGCTGGGGCTGGGAAAATGCAACAATTAAAAGCATAAAAGAATGTAAGCCAGCAACTAAAAGTATCACATCTGGCCAAGTTATGCATTGTCCATATAATTACGAAAAAACGAAATTAATAATAAAAGAAATGGTTGATTTACTAGTATTAGAAATGGTAGAAAAACAATATGTAACAGATATGCTTGTACTCCATATAGAATATGATATTGAAAATTTAAATAATCCAAATTTAAAAGAAAACTATGATCTGTCCTTATACCCATCCATGTACAGAACCTTGACCGACTCAAAGGTCGAT